>OLXB01000315.1_pt1 | contig 29129 bp, 30 predicted proteins | sample 1673681 | NCBI WGS metagenome assembly OLXB01 (sample SAMEA103958121, study PRJEB25191) | human gut metagenome
AATATTCGTGAAGTGCCTAATTACAAATTCAGCCACATAAAGTGGTATAGAAAAATCACCACCACATAATATGAGTGATTCTCATATTATGTAATGGTGGTAAAATAATTATCATTATTTTTATATTAAATTTAATTAACTACCTGGTATATTTTATATCAAGGATATCTTTTACAATAAACTCATCATCAATGAATTCTCCATATATACTAAGTATTTTTGAAATGTGCATGATTGATTGACCAGTCTTCCAATCATATGATATTGCAAATTTAATATATTCTTTTATATCGTAGTCAGTTATATTAAATTCCCATGTTTTTCTATAATCATCTATACTTTCTCTATATTTAGATTTTAAAGAATATTCAAGACTAAAGAATTCACTATTTTGAATTTCAATTTTATCTATAGCAGTATTATCATTATCACCAAAAACGCTTATACATATGTTTATAAATCCTTGGTAGTAATCATCAAGAACAGCCACCGCATTACCATCTGGATCATAAATACTATTTCCCATACCTATTGCAACTTTATTATCAACAATTCTATCATTTACTTTATTATAAAAAATATCCATATGTAGATGTGATGATACACAATCATTTCCACCGCCTACAACACATCCATTAAAACAAGAAATAAAGATAATCACTCCAAATACTAAAAATATTTTTCGAATTTTGCAAATCATATGATACCTCCTTTTTTCTAATATTATATACAAAAAACTCCCTTTAGTTTTCTACCTAAAGAGAGTATATTTCATAATTATTTTCATCCCTTAGGTAATTTAATTGAAAACTATCAAGGGTGTGGTAAATCTACCGCATTAGTAGTATATCATAGAATTAATTAAATAGCAATCATTAAGTACTTTTATATATATTAGTTATCCTTCATACATCTATGCGTACAATAACAACATGGATTATTTTTCATTATTTTATCTACTAAAAACTTAACCTCTAGGCATTATGTATTATTTCATTCACAAAGTTAAAACTTGTTTTATTAAATATCTAATACAAGTTTAATAATACGTTGTTTAATGTTTTTTTGAATTAATCTTTAAACGTTAGTCCTCTCAACCTATTTATGGTAAACAACAAATCATATATTCTTATTTCTTCAAACCATATACTAGTAATTTGAGTTGCTTCTATGATAGTCTCATTTAGGGCATCATACCGTATTTTATCATAATATTTTGGTATCATTTGATATATATTTTTATCATAACATTCATTTTTTTGTAATATCTTTTTTAAAACATATGCAAGATAATTTATTTGATTATCGGAAATTAATGTGACAAGATTCGTTATATCGGCTTTATACTCACCTATGATAACTGTTTTGTTATTTTCATTCTTATTTACTTCAAAATAAAGAATTGGTGAATTAGTATTTTTAATCATTTTTCTACTATGTTTAATTTTTAATGTTTGTTCTTTTCCGGCATTATTTTTGAAAATTAGTTCATCACATTGTTTAGTAATATTTTTAATTTTAAATTTATCCATTAAATAAACGTTATTAGAATATTTAATATATTCACTTGACCCGCCAATAACCAAGATTATAGATATTCCTAGTTTTTGATAGATATCAACTATTCGGTCTGTAAACGGAATAATTGGTTCATTCTTAATTATCTTTCTCATATTGTCATCTCTAATCATAAAGTTAGTAGCACTGTCATCTTCATCAATTAAAAGAACTTTACAATTTGCGTTTATTGCTTCAATAATATTTGTTGCTTGAGAAACACTACCGCTAGCACTATCTGTTGAAAAATGTTTAACACTTCTACTTGTTCCTATATGTTTGAAAAAAACTTCAAGGTTTACGTTTGATATATATCTTGAATTTTCAGCAGAAACTCTTGTGATTTTTGTATCAGTTATACAAAACTCTCTACCATCACCAATTTCGTGATCATACACTCCATTTTGAATAGTTTCTAAAAGGGTTGTTTTACCGGAATATCCGCCACCTGTTATAATATTAATTCCTTTTTTAATAGCCATTCCTTTGATAGTTGTACCATCACTAAATGTAATCTTAACTTTATCTTCTTTTGGTGCCTTAAATGGAATAGCTGTTAAATTAGGGTTTATGGTGCCTTTTTCCCTAGGGAGAATACTACCATCACCGATAAAGGAAATATATCCAAATTTATCTAGATAGTTTCTTATTTGTTGTTCTTTATTATATATATCTAGAGCTTTCTTTATATCATATTTTTTATTAAAAATAATACATTCATCATTAACTACAGTAAGCAAATCTTTTATAAAATTAAAGGCACTTTTAGATATAATCGCATAATTATTAATTAACGGAAATCTAAAATATATGTTTAGAACAAACATGTTTTTTGTATTATTATAAGATATACCATTTCTTTTGATTATAACTTCGCTAGGCACTTGCGCTTCAACATATGGTCTTTCTCTATCACTTTTGTTGTTATTCCTATGTTCATGGTTATAATCATTTATGAGTCTACCTAAATATTTAAGTAGATAATGTTGTAATGGTAATATTGTTTCTTGATTACAATTATCATATATTAATTCTTGAGGAATACCAATATGAAAATACATAATCTCTGGATATTTATAATTTGATCCTGAAAAACAGAATTGAAGATTTTTATAAGCAAATAATCTTCTTCTATTTTCATCTTTTTCTTTTGTTAGTCGGTCTTCATAAAGATCAGTTAATCTTACCTTGTTTTGAGCATTCATACTCATTAATAGTTTTCTAAATAATTCCATTTTTGTCTCCTTTTTATTTATTTTTTGGTATAAGAAAAAAACTCCTAATATCGGAGTTTTAGAACTAATATATTATAGAAAACTAAAAATTACAAAGTAACTTTTTAGGTGAAATTAATGAACAATAGTTTCTATGAAATACACTAGATAAAACTCCTTTATTCATAAAAATCACCTTCTTTCTTTATTTGTGGTTGCATCTCTATAATATCATTTTTTATTTTTATTGTCAATAAATATGATGTTTAGTTTTCTTGACATTTATAACTTTTATATATATTAATTATCCACCATGGTGAAATTTCCATATAAATAAAAAGCACTTACCATTTGGCAAATACTTTTTGTTATTTAGTTTTTTTCATAAAATGTTATTTAAGATTCTATTGTTTTCCAACAACATTCCTTCATAAATGTCGCAATAACAGATATATCTTCACATTCATAGTATTTTACAAGCAATTTCTTAAACATCGGCACTTCCTTTTCAGGAATCACCAAGAAACCTCCGCCGTGCGAAATAAGATAATGGTTTGCAAAAATAATAGCGGCACGTTTATTACCATCCAAGAATATCTGAGCCTTCATACAGTAAAGACACAACTTGATAGCAATGTTGATAGGTTCATCGTTTTCCTCAACAATTTCTCGAATTCTGTCTTTTACATCCAACTCATTCGGCAAAGGTGGAACATAAGATGAACCACCTATGGTAACAGGAACTCCACGAATGCGACCACCTTCAGCAAAAAATCCTTCATTGACAAGTCTTGCAATATGGCTTAGCATATAATAGTCAGAACGGCTAGCAACTACATCTCGATCTAAAATAAACTCCCACGCGTGTTTTAAGTTCAAAATCTTTTGTACATCGGTGGCTGTTATGCCTGATACTTTTCCATTCTCTATGATTTCTTCCGTCTGTGGAAAGGACGTTGCAACGCCTTCCAAAACAGCCTGATTATAGATATTCATTTTCATATTAGCACGTGCAAATGCAATGTTTTTAATAACATCCGCGGAAAGTTCATCTTCAGAATATCCAGCTATAGCAAGTTGTTTCTCGATATTGCGAAGTGTTTTTCTAATTTCACGAACTTCTCTGGCATTTCGAAGAAGTAAATTATACAGTTCTTCGGTATATGCACCTACATACGTAGAAGTCTGCTTACCGGCGACACGTTTTCTAATATAAAGGTATTTTCCGTCACCGCGTTCCTTGATTTCGGGTGTACCATCATAGGGCATTAAGTTCAATCTTGCATGAAGATCAGCACGACTCCTAAGCAATTCTTGTATTTCACTATATTGTACTGCCATTACATCTCCTCCTTGGGGAACATTTTCCTTTATAATTGTATCATATTGTTCCCCAATAGTCAATATACATTGGGGAACATTTAACATAAATATGATGTTTAGTTTTCTTGATAAAATTTAATGTTTTTATAATTTTGATTTTTTAAGTCTTCTTCTTTTATTAAAAACTTTATTTTTCCATGTGGACAGTTAAAGTTTGGAAAACCCTCTGGCACTTTTTCTATATCAATAGTTAGTAGTGATATATATTCTCCTTCACTTGTTAATAAGGCATTACCAGTTTCTTCAGCTGTAAACTCAATAAATTTTGAAGTTGAATCTTCCATATTAAAATCTTCATTAATATTTTCATATTCTTCTTCTATTTCATCATTTGTGTAAAGGACCTTTGGTGTGACTGGATTTGTGTCTATTTCAAGAAATATATATATATAACCATCTTTGGGAAGTAAGGTCTGATATGCACTAATTTCTTTTAGATTTAATTGTAATAAGAAAAAGTCATCATTTAGATTGTTGATTTCCAAATAGTTTTTAGGGAATACTGGGCTTCCAAAAAATTTTGATTTTAAAGTAGTATCATCATTTTCTTCAACATTTGTTAGTATTTTAAAACTGATCATATTATCACCTTTCATTTTGATAAAAAGGTTATATGAAACCATATAACCTATTGTAATACTATTGTAACCATTGGTCTAACTGCATATACTGCATTTGATTGAGCCCATCTTTCTACAGTACCTACAACTTTACTATCACCAATACCACGAACAACGGATATACTATTTTCAGCAGTAATAAATGGAGAACGTAACATCCAATCAGTATAACCGAAGTAACTAGAATTCATATTTATGCCAGCACCAAGTGCTCTTGCATATTCGGTTGCTTCACAATATTTAGCAGGATCACATTCATCATGTGAACTTATAAATCCATATTTAACTTTTGTAACTTCTTTATATGACATTAAATATACATAATCTTTTGTTGTAGTACTTGCGAATGGATTGTCAGTACGACTAGCAGTTGTAGCATCCGAGTTGTCTACTTCTGTTAGTTGAACTTTTGTTTTTTCCACATCAGTAAATGCTTCATTATAAAATGTTTCATTTAGCCATTTTCTAACAACTGACGTACTATAGTCGTTGGTTGTACCAAATGTTTGAGCCGCTAAAGCATATTCAGATAACAATTGAAGTTTACCATTTTCTTCACTAATAACACGCCATTTAATTGGTAAAACTTTAAAATAGTAATTTCTCTTACTAACTAAGTTAGAAGAAAGGATATTTTTGTCTAGGAGATATTCAACTTTTCCATTAAATTTATAAACATCAGCAATTGTTGGAGTAGCAAATACTTTTATATATTTTTCTCCCTCTAAATAACTTATATTATTTTGACAAAGTTGATCTAGTTTTTGGATAGTCGCATAATCATATACAACCGTTTGTGGATATTTACCAAAATAGATGTATTTAATACCATTTTCAACTACAACTGTACCATCAGTTGGAAGTTGCCATTTCGCATATAATTCAACACCAGCAGGAGTTGTAGTATTTAACACCTTAAGCGGTTCATCTGATAAGTCTTCTTTCATACACCAACCTAAGAAAACATAACCATATTTTGTTGGAGTAGGAAGTACGACATCAACATCAAATTCATATGTATCAGGTGCATCACTTGAATTTAATCCGCCATTTAAATTATAATTTATTTTATTAATCCAACGAGCTTTTAAATTTAAAGCACCTGTCATTCCAGCAGTAATTTTTCCAACTAAATTACCTTCTTCATCAAGCCATCCACCAAAAGTAAATCCATCTTTTTGAGGAACTGGAAGTTTGCTTACTGTTTCAATTGTATATGTAGTTAATGGATTTTCAGCTTGAATTCCATCATTTAAATCATATGTTATTGTATATACTTCAGCTTCCCATTTTGCGGTTAACTTTATTTCGCCAGTTGTACCTTTATTGATCACTTCTAATTTATTTCCATATGTTGTGCCTTTATACCAACCTGCAAATGTATAACCTTTTCTTGTTGGAATAGGAAGTTCTACAGCTTGGGTAACATTATATACTGTAGGAGCAGTAGTTAAATCTAAGTAACCACCATTTAAATTATATTTTATTTCGTATGGTAAAGCTATTCTATTATACACCGCAACAGCTTTAATTGGTTTGTCCTCTTTTACTTCAATAGTTCTAACAACTTCTGAAGTACCTGTTGTCTCATCTTCAATGCGCCATCCAACAAATGTATATGAGTAGCCAGGTAACTCTGATTTCTTTCCAGGTATCATTGCTCCGCCGCTTCTACCAATTGCTACTTTTTCTGTACCAATAATTGTTTCACCGTCTGTATCATAAAAAGTTATAACTGGGCGTTTAATGGAAAGACCAACGATAAATAATGATATACCTAGTACAAATAATATTAAACCAACAATAGTTGTGGTAATTATTCTTTTTTTGCTATGTTCCATTTCAATTCCTCCACTCTTATTAAGCATATTATACCATTTATAGAAGATTTAATCAAGTAATAAATTCTAATTTTATTTTTTAAAAGAAAAAACGAAATGTTACCATCTCGTTTCTCATTTTTTGAACTAATTACGACGTTCTTTAATTCTTGCTGACTTAGCAGATAATCCACGGATATAGTTAAGTTTAGCACGACGAACTTTACCAAGACGTGTAACTTCGATTTTCGCAACCATTGGTGAATGTAAAGGGAAAATTCTTTCAACACCAACACCTGATGAAATCTTACGAACTGTGTAAGTTTCGCTAATGCCACCACCGTGACGTCCAATTACTAATCCTTCAAAAATTTGGATTCTTTCGCGGTCGCCTTCTTTAATTTTTACATGAACACGTACACTGTCACCTGGACGGAATTCAGGAACGTCATTTTTCATGTATGATTTTGTAACCGCATTAATTAATTGTTGACTCATAATTAACACTCCTTATCTTCTGGTATTCATTCATATTCCATATCAACTTGGGGTATATCAGCGGAATACCATGTTTTGCTTTAATATTATACCATATTTTAATGTTTTATGCAAATCATATATTCTTTTTTGTTCTACATATTCAAATGATAATGCTTAACTTTTTCTTTTTTTTACATTTTGTGATATTATTATAATAATTATAGGAGGTATATATGCCGCTAAACATTGGAGAAGTAAATAAATTTATTGTAAAACGCGAAACAGATATCAGTTATACTTTGAGTCCAGATGATGATGAATTAACAACTTATGTGTTTTTACACTTTAATCAAGCTACAAGAAAACTAGAACCAGGCGAAAAAATTGACGCTTTTTTATACTATGATCAGAAAAAAAGATTATGTGCCACTATGGAAATGCCATTAATTACAACCCATAAATTTGGACTTGTTGAAGTTGTTGATATTATGGAAAAAGCAGGTGTCTTTGTGAATATTGGCATTGCGAAAGACATTTTATTATCAAAAGATTATTTACCAAATTATTTGAGTGCTTGGCCTAAAGTTGGTGATAAAGTACCATGTATTTTAGTTGAAAAGCAAAATCAATTAGTTGCTCGTCCTATTATTCCTCAAGATTTGCACTTTAAAGAACCACCTCTAACTATTGGTCAAACTATAGCTGGTAGGGTAGTTAAAATCAATCCTGAAGGAATGACTATTTGTACTTCAGAATATCAGTTTGTATATCTTCACAAAAGTTATTTAAGAAAAGACTATCGTATTGGAGAAGAAGTAACCTGTAAAATTATTCACATTAATGAAGCAGGTCACTATCATGCTTCAACCATTGCGCAAAAAGAATATGCAAGATTTAGTGATAGTGATATCATCCTTAATTATTTAAAGAAAATGGGTGGCATTGTTCCCCTAGGTAACGCATCTACTCCTGAAGAAATTACGAGATACTTTAAAATGAGCAAAAGTGCATTTAAGCGTGCTGTTGGAGCATTATATAAACAAAGATTAGTAACAATAGAAGATCATAAAATCACACTATTATAATAAAAACACATTAGATTGCAAGTAATCAAATTAATCACTACTTATCTAATGTGTTTTATTTATTAATCAAATGTTACGGTAATTGCCGAAACTACACCAACTTCTCCAATGTAAATTCCACGTTGTCCATACGCAGCACCATTAGGTCTTATAGTCACAACATTGATGACTTGAGTTGAAGACGGAGTACGAAGCCACCAATAATATGTATCCATATTTTCCTCAAAGCCACATCCAACAGCTTTAGCATAGTCTGTTGGGCTCTTTTGTTTTAAAGTGTCTTTACCAAAGTCACCAGTCATAAATCCATATTCAGCATTTATTACATCTTGCTTGCTTAATAAATATACTTTATCATTAGTATCATTACATATATATTTATTTTCATCGTCTAATGTTGAAGTTAAACTATTGTCAACTAAGGTAGTGTTAATGTATACCTTTTTGAATCTTTAATTTGCAAGTTATTTTAGCATACTTTATCATTTTTTTCAAGTGTATTGCTGATTATAGATAGCAAAGCTATGCTGTTTCATAAGCAAATTAAAAATTACCAACCATCCAATTAAGTATTAAATTTAAAGCAATTTAACTTAAGAATTTTAAGATTACAGTTTAAAAACTAAAACAAAATATAAGTTATTTTGTATAACTAAGAAATTCTATCGCTTGAAACTCTTTTTTCACATCAACAAATGAAAAAGCCATTTTCAACCCCCATTTAATTTAAAATGTCATTTTTGTATTTTTTTCTATTTATGATTATATAGTATCTAATAACTTTAACAACTTATTACATTATTTAAAACAATATTGTTTAATGTTAACTAATCATATAAAGAGTTTTGCCTTTAGTACGATTACTATAACCTTCTTTTTCTTTAACACCATAAGCAGTAGTCGAACAAACTAGATAATATTTATTCTCTATTAATAAGACTAGATAATATTCTCTCTCACCATATTCAATATAATCATAATGTGCTTTATTTTGACCAGTCGTGTTTCTACTAAGCCATACTCAAATAAAACGTTGATAGCAAGTTCTACCAACGTTTTATTTTAGCTAACTTTATTTCATTGTTACTTCAATTACTGCTTCTTCACTGTTCATGCTGATTACTTTTAATTCAAAGTTTGCTGATGTACCGTCATACCATTTAACGTTTTTGAAAACATCATTTACTTTAAATAAATCTTTGTTACTTGAAAGTTCGTTTTGGTTAACATGGTTACCACCATCAGCTTCAACTAATGAAATTAGTTTGTGGTTTGTTGTACTATTATTATATTTATAAACATCCCAAATGCTACAAGCTTCACTAGGATCATTTTTTGTGGCATCTATATGATAGATTCTAATTCCACTAGTACTGAATAATCCAGAGTAACCTGCTTCTGCTTTATTTAATCCATCTGGAGTATAGAAGTCAACAATATAATATTCATCAAAATATGTGCCATTCCAATTTTTAGGAATAATTAGTGCATCACCACTTGATCCAAATGATTTTAAGGTAATTGTTGCACTGTCTTCACCCATAATTAGTGGTTGTATCCAACCAAGAATAGCCTTTGAGAATGGATTGTGATCACCTACATTACAATCCATCATATCGCCGCCACCAAGACCACCATTAGGGCCTTTTGATGAATCTGTATCATAGTAATCATCTAAGCCAAGTAAGTGACCAGATTCATGAATAAATGTTTCAAGATTATATTTAACACTTTTACCACTTGCGAAAGTTTCAAATAAGAAATCATAACCAGCAAGCAGATAGAAATCAGCTTCAACATTATCATAATATTCAACATCATCTGTGAAATATTCATAAGTGTAAGCCCACCACATTGAGTTATCATCTGTTCGATTAATTTCACATGTATAAACTAAATAGATTGAATCAATATATCCATCACCATCTGAATCATATTTACTATAATCAATTGTTGAATCATAATATGTAAGTGCCGCTTTAATGATTTCATAATCACCTTTTTCAATACCATCATAGTAACTAGATGATTTACCGGTGCTATAAACTGGTAATACATCACCTGAAATGTTTAATTTACCAAATGAAGCTTTTTGATAATATGAAGTTAAACTTTCCCAGCCAGTTTCTTCACTTGTTCCAAAAAAGGCAGTTCTAATGTTTTCTACCATATTAGCAGGAGCGGAAGCATCTGTAAATTCAACAGGAATTACAAGTACCTTAGGACTACCAATTGAAGGTAAGCCTCTATTTACACCATATGTTGTTTTAGTATCTTTATCATAACCCATTTCTTTAATAACATCTTCTAATATCTCGGTATCATCTGATGCTCTAAATGGTTTGCTTTCTTCATCTGTTACATTAATTATAAATCTAACTGTGAAATTATTGTATTTTACTATTACTTCATATGCACCATTAATATTTGGATTATAATCATGAATAAAAGTACATTCACTTGTTGGAATAACTTTAGTTGTATTATTACTATAAACTAATGAAACTACAATATCCTTAGTTATATCATTAAATGCAGTTCCTGGTAAAACTTTAATTGTTGTTTTATTAACCTTAATTTCAGTTTCAACCACTTCTACTTCTTTTGTTGTAATACTTGAGAAGTTTGTTAGTGCAACTTGATATGAGTTATAACAGCTTACCACCGCATTACTTACATTAATGTTATCACCTACTGATAAAGTTTGTAATATTTCAAAGAAAACTTCTTTATAAGCACTATCAACATGTTTAGATATAAATAACGTTGTTTCATTAGTTCCATCGCTAATTTTAATACTATGGTCTTTATTATTTAATGAATAACTAGATGGAAGACTTACAATCTTCATATTAGTAAAACTTACTAGTTGAGATATATGACTTCCAAGGGTTTCATCACTTAGATTTGGTAGAACTACTGGTGAAAGTTCTTTTTCATTTCCAGTATAATCAAGTGATTCAATATCTTGAATTTCTACTAAACCACAGAAAGTTGTTTTAGTACCTGAAACTAAGATTTCTTTGCCAAGGGTTGCACGTTCATCAAGAGCTGAGGTTGAACCTAGATATATATATACACCACTTGTAGCATCTTGAATATAGACATTATTACCAACTACACCGGCAATGTAACCTTTTACTGTGACACTATCATTATCAGCTTTATTATAAACTTCACTAATTGTTATTGTGTTTGGATTATCATTTAAATCTGGTAAAGTAATTGTGACATTTCCAAAATTAGAAAATTCTTCTAAATATACATAATCATATATTTCTCCATTAAAAGTATATTTTGATAATGCTTCAATTTTAGTTATGTAACCATTGCTAACGGTGATACTTAAATCTTGGTATTCATTAGAACTATACTCACCAAATATTTGACTAGCTACTTCATGAACTTTAGTTGTATCTTTTAACTTATACACACCACCTTGTAAGGTAAACATTGTAGAATCAATATTTGATAAATCAAATGTTACATATGCCATATAGTAATTTTCAAATGTTTCATCATCTTCAGTTACTATATAATAACTGCCATCATAATCTTCAATATAGAAACATCTAACGTTGTCAATTGTTGTTAAATACACTGAATATGTACCAGTATTTTCGATATAACTAATCTTTAAAGTTGTACCATCACTATCATAATATGTATTAGAACGGTCAGTACTTCCTTTTTCACTAAATGAATAAACTAAACTATAATTAGTCATATTCTTTAAAGCTTCACCTAGTAAGTCTTCAGTAATTGTTTTTTCTTTCCAAACTGCTGAAAGGGTAACATTGCCAACTGCAGTTTCGCTGATAGCATTAACTATTCTACCATTTAATTCCCAACCAACAAATTCAAATCCATCTTTAGTTGGAGTAGGTAAATTTTTAAGGCCAGTACCAGAGATATATGATGAAGGTGCATCAAGTGGTAATTTACCGCCATTTAAACTATAGATAATATTGTATTCTTTATTATCTGGAAGTTTTTGATCAATTTTTGCGTAAAATACTTTATCTCCAATTTCACTTTTTTTAATCTTTTCAATTTTTGAACCACTAAGTTCTTCATTATTATACCAACCTAAAAAGCCTTCTTCATTAAGTGGTAATAAAATGGTTTCTTCTCCTGATACATATGAACTTGGTTCATGTTCGATGTTTACTTCATTTACATAATAACTAATTTTATATGAGTTGCCATCTCCTTTAGGGGTTAAATCACATGCCGTGATAACACATATTGCTAGTAATAATGTAACTATATAAAATATTCTTTTCTTCATTTTTGTACTCCTAACATCCACAGTCATCTATTCCTTTTACTATTTCTATAACTCCATTTGCTTGTTCTTGTAATGTATTAAAATCACCAGTATATATATATATTTTCTTATAGCCTTGATTTTTTAGTTTCAGTGCTTCACGGTTAACTACCTTTCCATCATTATCTAATAGAAAGACAGTTAATGATTGACTGTAATTTAGAGTCATCCATTTATTAAAGCTTTCACTCATTCTACTTTCATAAACGGCATCTGTTTCATTTTCTTTTTTAGTTTTATAATATTGATAGCTTATAAAACCTTTTAGATGACCTTCAGCATATTCACTTTCAAGCGTTCTTAAATCAATAGCCACAAACCCTTGTTTTTGGTCTGATAAATATTCATAATACGCATCAATATAATCATTTGCTTTAGTTTCATCAAATACATTTACTTTTTTACAACTAATCATAGTAAAACATAGAGTAACTAATACTAATATAAATAATATTCTTTTATTTGTTTTCATTTTTAATTTCCTCTAACATTTCTAAATCTTCTTTCGTTAGATTGGCTTTTTCTAAAATATCTGGTCTTACTTCATAAGTCTTTTTAAGTGACATATAGCGTTGCCACTTTTTTATTTTTGCATGATGGCCAGATATTAATATTTCTGGGACTTTTTTTCCATCATATTCTTGTGGTCTAGTATATTGAGGATATTCTAGTAAGTTTTCACTAAATGATTCATTCACTGGTGATTCTTCACTAATAACTCCAGGTACTAACCTACTTATTGCATCAACTAAGATTGCGGCGGGGAGTTCACCACCAGTTAATACATAATCGCCTATGGATATTTCTTCATCAACATAGTCTAAAACTCTTGCGTCTATTCCTTCATAATGACCACATATAATAATAATATGTTCTTCTTTTGAAAGTTCAAAAGCTTTTGCTTGATTAAATGATTTACCACTTGGTGAAGTTAGTATAACTTTAGCTTTTTTGTAATCATTTATACTTTCCAATGCTCTATGTATCGGATCAACCCTAATAAGCATTCCCGCACCACCACTATATGAGTAATCATCTACAGTTGAATGTTTATTACCAGAAAATTCTCGAAAGTTAATTAGGTTACATTCAATCAGTTTGTTTTCAATTGCTCTTTTAAGAATTGAACTTCCTAATATTCCTGTAAACATTTCTGGAAAAAGAGTTAATATATCAAATTTAATCATCTTATTCCCTCTATTTCTTCAATCACTATTTTTTCATTGGTTATTTCTTTTACAAAGGCATCAACGAAAGGTACTAAAAATCTTTTATCATTATCATCAATTATTTCTAAAATATAACCACTAGGTATTTCGATAACATCTGTTACAGTTCCTAGTTTTTCGTTTAAAGTATTATAAACAATCAAATCAATTAAGTGATCAATGTAATATTCGTTTTCATTTAGTGGAGGTATATCTTCTTCATCTGCATATATTTTCATACCCACATTATCTATTACTTGATTAATGTTATCTAAATTATCAATAGTAATTAAAACGTTACCTTTATGAATTCTTGATGAACTAATCGTGTGCATAGCATTATTACTAAACATAACTTTTGTTCCTTTTCGAAAGCGATATTCAACAAAATCACTTTCACTATAAACTTTTAATTCACCTTTAATACCAAATGTTCCTATTATTTCTCCTATCATAATTTTATTTTTGTTCATTTGGATTCTCCTTTTTCTTGGATTTAAAATGATAATCAAACATAATCAACATCGAATTAAATATGGCAAGAAGAGAAACACCAACATCTGATAAAATAGCAAGCCAAAGTGGAACAGGATTCGATGGAATAATCGCAAGAATCATTACAAGTAGTTTTATAACTAGTGAAATTATAATATTTTCGTAGACCTTTAATTTTGTCTTTTTCGCTATTTTAATTGCCTGTGGTAATTTATTTAAATCATCACTCATAATAACAACATCTGAAATAGCGATTGCGGCATCACTACCAGTCGAACCCATCGCAATACCAACGTCACTACTTGCGATAGCAGGAGCATCGTTCATTCCATCACCTACAAAGACAGTTTTACCATCTTTGGCACTATCTCTTATTTCTTGTAACTTTTCAACTTTTTCATTTGGTAAAAGTTCTGAATACACAATATCAATGCCAAGTTCTTTCGCTACGTTTTCAGCAATGCCCTTAGAGTCACCAGTTAAAATATAAAATTTATCAACCCCTTGATGACGTAGTTTTTCAATTGCTGGAGCTGCTTCTTCTCTAATTACATCACCAATAATAACATATCCTAGATATACTTTTTCCTTGATAATATAAAGAACTAATCCACTTGCTTCAACACTAGGAACTTCAATTTTATTGTTTTGCATTAAGCGGTAATTCCCAACTATTACTTTTTTACCATTAATAGTTGCTTTAGCACCACCTTGTAAACCAGAAAAATCACTTATTATTTCTGAGTAAACATTTTCTCTTCCGTAATCATCAACTATCGAAACACCTATTGGATGATTAGAATAAAACTCTGTATAAATTAAAGCATTAATAATCTCATCTTTAGATATTGTATCATTTGATGGTACAACATCAGTAATTTTAAATTCGCCTTTTGTTAAGGTACCAGTCTTATCAAAAACTATATTTTCAACATTATTTAAGGTCTCTAAATAATTACTACCTTTAATAAGAATACCATTTTTACTTGATACTCCAATTCCCAAAAAGAAACTTAAAGGAATTGAAATTACTAACGCACAAGGACAAGAAATTACTAAAAATACCATAGCTCTATAAATCCATTCAACCGCAAGTCCCCATACACTACCACTATAATTTTGAAGTAATAATTGGATTATGAAACCACCTACTCCAGATACTACCGCCAAGATTAATAAAATCGGAGTATAGTATTTAGAAAATTTAGTAATGAAAGTTTCTGATTTTGCTTTAGATGTTGAAGCGTTTTCTACCATATCAATAATCTTAGTTATCATTGATTGTGAATATGGTCTAATAACTTTAATTTCAATCATCGCCCCCATATTTACACTTCCAGCCATTATCTCATCATCTTTATTTATTTCTCGCAACAATGTTTCACCAGTTAAATTTTTGGTATCAAGTGTCGCATGAGCATCTAATAAAATCCCATCAAGTGGTATCATTTCACCTTTATTTACAACTATAACATCATCAGGTAAAATGCTATCAACATCAATCTCTAAAATTTCATCATTCTTTTTTAATTTAGCTACTTTTATATCAATTTTTAATAACTCTTCAATTGACTTTCTACTCATATTTACCGCGTAATGTTGGAGGGCTTCTCCTATTTGGAAAAGTGCCATAACCATAATAGCTTCAACATAATGTCTTGTGACAATTGCCCCTATACTTGCGATAGTCATTAGTGAGTTTTCATCAAAGAATTGTCTTTTAATTACATTCTTTATGAACCTGATAATAACTGGATATCCAATTAATACATATGTTAAAATTAACAATATAACGTGTACAATATGATATGTGTCATGGCCTATTTTTCCATCATCTTCATGTGAAAAAATTAATTTCCAATCTTGAAAGTTAAATCTAATTAAGAATAGTAATCCAAAAATAAAACAGAAAATACCAATTGTAATCGCAATTTTTCTGAAGGTATATTTATACCTTTTTTCTGGAATTATTTCACCTTTATTTTTACCGTGTTCTGTTTCTTTCTTAGTAACAATAATTCTATCATCAACTTTGTGAGCTATTTCTGTTACTAATTCAACAATGTTATTCATTTGTTCTTCATCAGCACTTTCAATAATAAAACGAAAACTTGTATAGTCGACTAACAATTTTTCATAATTAAGAGTCTTCTTTGCGATTGTCTCTATTTTAGTAGCACAATGAGCACAATCTAGACCATTTAAATATAATACTGCACGATAAACCTTTTTATTAACAATTAAGTTAAGTGTAGCTTTTTTTTCATATTTTAAAATAGCTTTTAATATATCATCTTCTGCTTGTTTAATTTTATTATTCAGGTTTCTTTCTTTATCTCCATATTTATATTCTACTCTTAGAATATCTTTTTCGATATCAATTGTTGCACTCGCAACATACTTTACTTTTTTAATTTCATGAATAATGCGTCGATTATTCTTGTAATTAATCTTTGACATTTGATAGTTTTTAATTGTTCCAGCCATTATCATTCACCTTTAGGAAGCTCTATTAAACTTGATTCAATAATCCGTTTAACCATATCTCCATTAAGACTATAGAAAACTTCTTTCCCTTTCTTTTCAGCTTTAACGATTTTAGCATCCTTTAATACCCGTAAATGGTGTGAAATTGCTGGTTGACTAATTTGCATATGATTTGTAATTTCACTCACATTAGCCTTTTTATTCATCAAATAAATAATAATTGATAAACGGGAAGTATCACCTAGCAGTGATAAGGTGTTAGCCAGTCTATCAACATTTTCTAATGATGGCATACTCATTATAATCACCTATTCTTTCATATAAATATATGTTTATATATCAATAGATATTATATCTTATTTTACATATTTTTGCAAGAAAAAGGAATGTACTAGTTAAATTACCATTAAATTAGTTTTTTAAAAAGCATACCAATAGACTCAGGGTCTTTGATATGCTCTATTTATGTTATTCTGTTATTGTTAAATGAATATAAAGGAAGATTCTACTATTTAGACTATAACTTCCTGTAAGATCTACTCTTCCTACTCCACTTGATGTAATTAGTAAAGCATGATTCATATCTACACTTATGTCATCTATACAGTTAATACTCCATCCATAATATTCTACATATGGATATGGACTATTTGTAAAGTCTAATTCTAATGTATACATTCCATTTTCTTCACTATATGAGTATGTCATATTACTCTCTAGCACTATTACTTCAGTTTTTGTTTCTTTTATTAATATGCTGTAAACTATCATAACGTTTATAATGCTAAATAAAGTTTATAAAACTGTTCTAAGCATATTTGGACGAAAAAACACCCTTGTCCTAAGAGTATTTTTATTGCATACTTAGGAAATGTATTTTCTAAATTTTCAGTATACCATAATATGGAACTTAAAGAAAATGTTTTATTAAGAACAATTAAGATATTTTTAATTTTATATATTACATTATAAAACTAGTAATAATCTCTGTATAAATATCTTATAAATTAATTTTTATTCTTAATTATTATTTCAGCGTTTCCACCATACTTATCATTTTCTTTAATGATTTCACCAACATCATTTACAATGATTTTACCCTTTAGAGGATTTTTAATTGAAATTAATTTGCTATTGATATTAGCGTTAACTTCGCTATACTCAAATGCAAGATCTGCATCATCCATAGTACAGTCTATTAATTCTATTCCTGTACTATAACAAATTGGTTGTGTACCTTTTATATGGCAACGTACAAATTTGATATTTTTGGCATACCAAGCTAAATATTCACCATTAATGGTTGAATCATATACTTCAACGTTTTTCGCATGCCAGAAAGCATCTTTTGTATCAAGAATACTATTTTTAATTATTAGATTATTAACATATTGAAATGAATATTTACCACTAAAATTAACATTTTCAATCGTTATATTAGAACTTTCAAAAAATGCATATTCACCACTTACACTAGAGGTTTTAACATCAATCATATTATTACGCCAACTAAATTCTGGTGAATTAATATTAGAATTCACAATTTCAATATTACTACATTCTCTTAAAGCTTTAACACTTTCAATAATTGTATTCTTAATATTAATGTTTTTACTGTACCATAGTGGTGCTCTTGAATTAACTGTCATTGTTGAATCTTTTATTAATATGTTTGTATCATGCCAAAATGGATAGCGTAGATCCATATAACAATCATTAACTATTATGTTTTCACTTTCTTTTAAGGCTGATTCGCCATCTTCTTCACCTTCAAAACGACAATTAATTAGTTCAACGTCTTTTTGATTATATAATGCACGTTCTTCACTATATATTTTATTTTTAATTGTATTCATTTTTTACCCCCTTTGTATTTAAAAAATTATCTGGTTGCCCAGATAATTCTTATTCAATGCTTGTAAATTCAACCGTAACAAGTTGTTCATTACGGGTTGCAGCGGCATGGGTTAAAGTCCTTATGGCACTTGCTACCCGACCATGTTTGCCGATTACTCTTCCAAGGTCATTGGGATGAACCTTAACAGTAACAGCAATTTCTTTTTCACTAACTGCTTCCGTTGAAACAATTACTTCTGATGGGCGAGTTACAAGTGGCTTAACTAATCCTCCAACTAAAGTTTCGTAATTAATTTCAGCCATAACTTTCACCTATTTTTCAGAAGTTTCTTTACTTGCAAATTTAGCGATAATGCCTTCTTTTGATAATAAAGATTTTACTGTATCAGTAGGTTTAGCACCATTATTTAACCAAGTTAAAACTTTTTCTTCATTGAATTTAACTGTTGCTGGGTTTGTTAATGGATTATAAGTACCAACGATTTCAATGAAACGACCATCTCGTGGGTTTCTTGAATCAGTTACAACGATACGATAAAATGGTTTTTTCTTACTACCAAATCTTTGTGATCTTATTTTTACAGACATATTATTATCCTCCTATTGTTAATATTAAATCCTTGAATATTATACCATATTCTCCATACTCTGTCAAGTATAATGACTTGACAGTATAATATTTAATCGTGAGGAACTTTTTATACCATTTATTATGTATTTAGATATTTAACAATACCATTAATAAAGTCTACTTGTTTTCGTAAATTATCTATTTTGTCGTAAGTTGTAAGCTTTAAATTTACTTTTACTTCTTTTTCAAAATCATTATAAGCTTCTGGATGCTCATTAAGAATAACATACCATTTAGGATGATATCTAAGATATGTTAAATATAAATCATTTTGATAAAGTTTGCTTAATACTTCTTGATTCATCAGTCCCACCAACTATTGTAATTCGCATTATATAAACCTGTTGCGGCTTTACCACCAAAGCTTTGGGTTATTTGTAAAACCTTTTGAACGGTATTTAGGGTTTTACTAATAGAATCTGGGTTAATTTTTTTCACATAGCCCCAAATGTTTTTTATATTATCTGATGATAACAAGTCTTCTATCTTTTTATTATCGGTAGTACTTTCTTTTTTTTCATATTGTTTCCATGAGCCGTCTTCTTCGCCTAAAATTACCCAGTCTTCATAGATTGCTTGCCAGGTCTTTTTTCCATTTAATACTTCATTTCGTACAAGTGGATGTTTGGATACAAACTCTCTAAATTCATTCATTCTACTTGCCATATAATCACCCCTACTATAATTTATTACATTTATCTATTTTTGGTGACAAAATAATCAATAATATTATTTTGGTGACAAAATAATCAATAATATTATTTTGGTGACAAAATAATATTATTTTCATACTATAAATTGAGAGGAGGGAAAATATGTTTTTTAAGAAAAAAGAAGAACGCTATAATAATCCTATGCCAAACCCATATATGCAGCCAAGTGGAGTTCCTGGATATATGTACAATTATCAGGAAGTAGCTCCTAACAATTATGATATGGGTAGACTTCAAACCGAGATTAATGAATTAAAGCGTTTAAATAATGAGATGTTAAAACGAGTAAGCCGTCTCGAAAATTATTTAGGCATTCGAGGTAATGATAACAATTCTTACTAGTTTTGATTTTCTAATCTTTTAATGGTTTGGTAAATTGAAATACCAGTTATTTTGAAAAAGTTTTGATCATATTTTTTTTCTAATGAAATGTTATTGATAATATTTTTATATTCACGATAACTTTCTAAAATTGTCTCACTTTTAATATTTTGATGTTTAGTTCTTTCCATTAAAGAATAGAAATTAAAAATCTTTACAATTTCTTCGGTTGTAAATAAATCATAATCAATATTCATTGCTAATTCTTGTTCATGTTTTTGTTTCATTTTAAATCACCCATTACATTGTACCACAAATTCTTAAAATAATAAAAGAATATGTATTAAGATTTGGGTTATCGCATACTCACATTTGAGTATTCTAACATAACATAGAGTAGATAAAAGGAGGGGAAATTATGTATCAACCTAACTATGGATTCAATTGTTGTCAACCTACTAATACAGGATGCTGTAACACTGGTTGTGGTGGCGGTTATGGCTATGCTTTAATTCTAGTATTATTTATCTTATTAGTCATCATCGGTACTGCTCGTTGGTAATCTAATTACTCTAAGACTGCTGAACATTCAGCAGTTTTCTTTTTACTTGTATTTTTTTCCATCTTTTAGTATAATTGTAAAACGAGAAAAGATGGTGATTATATGCTTACAATGAAAAATATTATTAGAGAAGGAAATCCACTTCTATATAAACGCTCTGTTGATGTTGAACTTCCCTTAAACGCAGAGAATCAAAAAACAATTGAAGAAATGATTGAATATATATTTAATTCCATTAATCCAAAGATTGCTGAAAAATATAATTTGCGACCTGCTGTTGGACTTGCGGCCCCACAACTTGGAAAGAACATTAAAATGCTTGTTATGTATTGTTTTGATGAAAATGGTAATGAACATTTTTATCCGATGATAAACCCAAAGATTGTTAGTTACTCTGAGGAATTAACATATCTTGATTGTGGCGAAGGTTGCTTATCAGTTGACCGAGAAGTTGAAGGGTATGTTCATCGACCTAAAAGAGTAAGTGTTGAAACATACTTATACAATAAAGGAAAACTTGTAAAGGTTAAACTTCGACTTCATGGCTACCCTGCTGTTGTCTTTAGCCATGAATATGATCATTTAAATGGCGTTTTATTTGTTGATCATATAAACAAGGATAATCCTTTTTATGTACCTAATAATTCAACACCAATCATATTCAAGGATAATAATAAAGAAGAACAAAGATAATCGTTACCTTTGTTCTTTTTCTTTCATTATGTATTTTCTAATACTTTTTTCAAGTCCATCATTAGTGATATCTTCACCAATAATTTTCGCACTTAACTTGGCCGCAGGTGTACCATTTCCCATACAAATGGATGTACCAACCTTTTCAAACATAACTGTATCATTATCCGAATCGCCAATCGCATAAGTATTTTCTAGTTTGTAACCTAATTGTTTAATTACCATTTCCACACCATCACCTTTTGAAGCATTATGTGGGATGATGTCCGCTGCAAAGTAACCCCATTTAATGATTTCAAGTTTTGGAAAAAGTGGTCTTAATTCATCAATCACTTCATTGGATACAAAAATCCACATTTGATTAACAAAATCATTTTCTTCAAACACTTGTTTTTGAATAAAATCAATATGTAAATTTACATACTTTCTAAAATTATCAATTGTTGCTTCATCCATAATATTTATATATAATTTATCTAGTGTAAGCATCATCACACAATAGTTATGCTCAGTGGCATATTTTACAAAGCGATTAACCTCATGATAGTCAATGCCATTACAATACATAACTTTATCATCAACAATTATATTTTGTCCATTCGCAAGAACAAATCCTTTGAAGTACTTTTTATATGGATCTAGACAAACAATAGTATTTATCGTTCTTCCGGTTGCGATAAACAAATCATAGTTATCATCTTTGCTTAATTTATCTAATATTTCAACTGTTTTTGGTCTCAAGCCTTTAATTGTACTATCATATAAAGTACCATCAATATCTAAAAATATAGCTGTCTTATTGTTCATTTTTATCCTCTACTCATTATATGTTGTCTATATTATACATTAAATTATAATTTTTAGGTTAAGCTTTACATTATTTTTATTTGCTTTTTCATTTAAAATTTGATATAATACTTAAGTAAAATATTTAAGAAAGGAGGAACTTATGAACAAAACACAATCAAGGAAAAAATACTACCCTTCTAATGATATTAAAATATATTCACTAGGGGGACTTGGTGTAGTTGGAATGAATATGTATGTCGTTGAAACAAAAGAAGAAATCATCATAATGGATGCTGGTATTCTTTTTGCTGATGATGATTCAAATGGAATCAACTATATTATACCTGATTTTACACATTTAATTAAAAATGAGAAAAAAATTGTTGCTCTTCTTATTACACATGGACATGAAGACCATATTGGAGCACTACCATTCTTACTACAAAAAGTTAATATCCCTGTGATATATGCAAATGGGATTGCACTTGGTTTAATTAGAAATAAAATGCAAGAGTTTCCAAACATATCATACAATCTTCAACCATTTCTTGATGACACACAACTTACCTTTAAAAGTTTTTCTGTAACATTCTTTAGGACCAATCATAGTATTCCTGATTCTTATGGTATTGCTATTAAAACTAGACTTGGTTATATTGTTAATACTGGTGATTTCAAATTTGACTTTAGTCCTATTGGTGAAAAATCAGATTATTATAAAATGACCAAACTTGGTAAGGAAGGTGTACTTTGTTTGATGGCTGATAGCACAAATGCTGATATATCGCAATTTTCGGCTAGTGAACGCAAGATTGGGGAAACCTTGAATAATTTATTCTCACAAATAGAAGGTAGAATTATTGTGGCTACTTTCGCCTCAAATGTTTATCGTGTCCAGCAAATTCTTGAAGCAAGCATTAAGACTAATCGTGATATTATTGTTTTTGGACATAGTATGGAAAAAACAATTGAAGTTGCAACAAAACTAAAATATATAACTGTTCCGAGATCTAGAATCCACTTTGGTCGTGATTTAAAGAAATTAGAGAATGATCGTGTCACAATTCTATGTACAGGTTCACAAGGCGAACCACTTGCGGCACTATCAAAGATTGCTAATGGAACTCACAAACAAATTAAATTATTACCAAATGACACAATTATATTTTCCAGTAAGCCAATCCCTGGTAATGAACAATTTATTAATCGTAATATTAACAAACTTGTACATGCTGGTGCTCATGTTATTAAGAATAGTCCTTTGACTGACACCCACACTACTGGTCATGCTTCACAAAATGAGATTCGTTTAATGCTAACTTTTATGAACCCTAAATACTTTATGCCAGCTCATGGTGAATACTCAATGCTTAAAAAGCATGCAAGTATCGCAGTGTCAATGGGCATTCCAAAAGAAAATTGTTTTGTTTTAGAACAAGGTGATGTTTTAGCTATTTCATCTAAAAGTGCACGTGTCCTTAAAGGAGAAATCCAAGCATCTGATGTTTACCTTGACGCATCCCTTAGTGATGTTGATAGTAACATTCTAAAAGAAAGAAAGAAAATGAGCGATGGTGGACTTATTACTATTACTTTCTCAATTAATAAAGATAAGAAAATGCTTTATCCAACAAAAGTTGTCACAAGAGGATTTATGGATCCTGCTCTTGCTGGTAACTTTAACGACACCATCAAACAAAAGGCAAACGATATTTTTGTGACCGCATTAAATGCTTATAAAAACATTAATGTAAAATACATTGAACGTCAAGTTGGAATTGGGCTTAGCCAATTTATCTATCAAAAAACAGAACGTAAACCACTAATTGTTGCGGTGGTTAATATAATTGAAAAATAGGATTAGTTTTATACTAATCCTTTTGTATTATTAAATTTTATTCAAGACTGATGGTAATGGCTGCCGAAACACCAATGATGACGTCACTAATTCTACTGTCAGGAATGTAGCCATCGAGGTCGACGGAGCGCGCGCGGTAATCATTGTAGTAGTCAGGAGAACGAAGCCAATAAAGGCCATTATTGTAGTAATCTGTAGATGTACTCATATAACTTCCTTTTGCTTTGGCATAATCTGATAATTGTTTTTCTCTAGATACATCATTTGTAAATCCATATTCTTCATTTGTTATATCTGTATAGCTTAATAAGTATACTTTATCATATGTATCATTGCATATATAAGCATTATAAATACTTTTAGTAGAAGCAGCACTATTATCTACTAGGGTTGTATTAATAATTGATTGTAATTCTTTTGTAAAAGCTTTATTATAAAAATCTTTATTTAACCATTTTCTTATATCTGAATATTCATAGTTATTTGAATAAATTGTTTTTCCATCTATTGTTCTATAGTCAATAGATGAATAAAACTTTTGATTATCTATAATTAAATCTGTTACTAGTTTATACTGTGTTCCATTTACTTGTAGTATTTTCCATTTAATTGGTTCTACTTTAAAGTAATAAGTTGTACCTTTTACTATTTGTTGTTTATTATTAAAGTAATATGCTGATGAATATGGTGTTGCTTCTACTTTAGCGTAACGCGCGCCATCACTACCTAGATAGTAACCATCACTATCTGGGGTATCAGATGTAATAGTTATGCTATCATCTTTTAATGTTTGTGGGTATTCACCAAAATAAATATATTTGGACCCGTTTGTTTCATATGGTTTCATATATTCTATAGGCTTTAAATAAATTACAATATGATAGTTTTTAGCATCTATTGAATAATGTGATAAATATTTACTTGTAACATTATATCCATCTTTTTCAAATGATATCTCTTGATTGGTAACCGCATCAAATATTTCAACAGTTCCTCCTATTTGTGTAATATGATTAATTCCACTTTCATAATCTGAAACTTCAAAAGCTTCACCAGCTTGACATAATTGAATTAGTTTTTCACTATTTTTGAAAGAGCCATTTTTTGATAGCAATTCTTGTGCTGCAATATAATTATGATTTTCTATTAACGTTATAATTTTATTTTGTCTAATAGTAGGTATTATAAATGGAATTAATAGTAATATCATAAAAATTAGTGCAAAAGTAGCTAAGAAAATAATTGATATTTTTATATTTTTTTTCATTCTTTTTTCATAGGATTTTAAAGCTTGCTCATATTTAACTATAAGTTCTTTTGAATCTTTATAATCTATAATTGTTGATAATGTTTGACATACTTCTTGTACTCTTTGAAATTCATCGTTTGTTGTTATTTTTGTATCCAATAAACAAGATTGATAAATTAATTCTTTTGTTTCTTTTTCAATATTTTCTTTTATTAATTCATTTATTTCATTTAGTTTTGCTTGTTGTTTACTATCACCAAACTTATAAGCTTTTTTAAAGTTTCCGTTTGTTTCAATTGTATTATCAAAAGTTTTTAATTCTTCAATTGAATGAAGCTGTAATTCAATTAATAATTTTAATAAATACGCTTGAGAATTTGTAGGATCATTATCTAAAACTCTTTCTATTAAAGCATCTGCTTTTGTAAAGTCATTATCAGAAATTAATATTTCTGCTCTTTTTAGAAGAGCTGATATGTTAACATCTGACTGTAGAACTGTTGTTTCTTGTTTTATTTTAATGTTATCATTTCTACCCATTATTTTATCGATTCCTCTTATGAGGTCTTGCATAAAGCCAAGTTTACTCATATCTTGACCTTGGAAGGCAAGGAATTGTTCAGGCATTTCATAAGCATCTATATTTTTGTAACATGGTATTAAATAATGGTCTGGTCTTATTTTCATTAAATCTATAAACCTACTCCATTCATTTTTTACCCATATTGCCTCAAAATATTCTTTTTTAGTTCCTACTACAAGCATTATTTTAGCACTATTTAGTGCTGCGAATATATATGGTTCATACATTGAACCTAATTTACTTTCCAAAGTAATTCTTGAAAAGAATACTTTATAACCTTTATCGGTTAAAGTATTATATATTTCTTGAGATAATACTGAATCAGGTGTTCTTTTTCCTTTTTCATCTGTTTCTTTATAACATATAAATATATCAAATGGTTCTTCTTTTTGAGAAATAGCTAGAATATTTAGTTGTATCTCTGCGATTTCTTTAGCTTCTAATTGATATTCTTCTTTCGCGATAACATCGGCATATGATAGTGCCATTAAATAATCTGAGTCCTTTAAAATTGAATCATATGATACCCTATGGATTGTGGGTATTTTTTTGTGAGTTATTGGATCATCAACGTATTCTATTCCGTATTTAGACAAGCAAAGACCCCAATAAGCTTCGGCTTCAGTCGGAAAAATAGATATGATTGATTGATATGAAAGAATAGCTTTATCAAAATCACATATTGATCTTAAGCGATTAGCTCTATTAAATAAATTTTCTTTTCTCTCATCATTAGGGTTCGCTACTGTTTGTTTAGATTGACAAAAGGAACATGTTATTGTTGTTTGTCCTTCTACTACATCTAATGGTGCTCCACACATTTTACATTTATACTTTGCCATAATGATTTAATCACCTCACTTTTTATTTGAAAGTTTTATTATTTTCCAATTTTGCATAATGCGTTACGTTCTATTAATGTATTTTTTAGTTTTTCAATTGATGCAAGCGTATTAGTTTCATTGTTTATTTTGATGTTTTCATCTAGTGCTTGAAGTAAGTTATGTAATTCATTTTCTTTTTCTTTTGTTTTGTCATTAGTTACAGGATCTGAACAAATTGCCATTTCAACTAGTTCATTTAATTCATTTTCAAGATTTTTATTTTTATTGATTTTTTGTAAGACTTTTAAGTTTGTTCTAAATTCATCCATAAATATAGTATTAGCTACTCTTTCATGGTATTCTTGATTTCTATTTTTAAAGAAATATCCTTTAGCAACTTGAATCATACCAAAACCTATAATAAAACATTCGATAATAACTACTATCCAAAACGGAAAAGAAACTAATGCATTAATAACATAAAACACTGTTGAACATATGATTTGAATAACTAATGTTACATATCCATAATAAATAATCGGTAAACTAATTATTCTTTGATTAGAATTAGACTCTAAAAATAAATGAGATATGATTAATATTGTTTCTGTCACTATTACAAATGTTGCAAAACCATACGCGGTGAAATGAGTTGCCATACTAAATTTATTAAAGGGAATTACAAAAGTACAAATATTAAGCATTGCTAATATTATAATTGACATAACAATTGTAATAATTGCACTATTTTTACTAGTTTTATTATTCATATTTTTTATCCTCTTTTCATTCCACAATTTTTACAAAATTTACCGTCATTGTTTTCACCGCACGATGGACATACCCAAAATGCATTTTCTTGTTTTTTCACTCCACAGTTTTTGCAGAACTTACCATCATTATGTTCACCACATGCTGGACAAGTCCATAACTCAGCTGTTTTTGGTTCTTGAGAAGGATTGATATCATTCATTACTCCATTCATCATTCCTATAGTAGCTTTTCCAACAGAAACTGCCGCACCAAGTCCAATTCCAGTTTGAACTACTCCACTCATAGTAGCACCAATTCCAGATGCAGCTCCACTTCCTTCGTTTTGGGCGATTGCAACGCCTACTTCTCTTTGTGTTTCTTGAACATAAGAATATCCTTGTGCTTTCATTACATCAGCTTTAGCTAGACCTTCTGCTCTGGTTTTTTCGGCTTCGGCGTAAGCCATTCTTCTTATTGCCTCTTCTTCAGCTTTTACTCCAACTAGTTTAACATCAGCTGCAGTTTCTGCTTCTACCATTACCCGATTGCGTTTAGCTTCGGCCTCAGCTTGTTTAATTCGTTCTTCTTGAACTTTTAAGTATCTTTCCGCATGCTACATTTTAAGTCTTTTAAAATTAGGATCATCATCAGGTGTATCAATGTTAGTAATATAAAATTCTGGTAATACTAATCCATATTTATCAAATACTACATTTAATTCTTTTCTAATGTATTCGCTTATTTCATCTAAGTATTCATCAACTTCCAAAATATCAATGTTATTTTCTCTAATAGCTTTGGGTAAAATTGATTTAACTTTAGTCATAACTAAAGCTCTAAATTTGCCAGAAACTGATGCTTTAGTATAACCACTACCACCAACAATATCTTCTTTTGTAAGTCCTAATTCTGTACCAACAAGTTTTAATAATATTTTGCCTGAATCTACAACTTTAATATTAAACTCACCAAATGCTCCTATTTCTAAGTGAAGTCCTGATGCAGGGTCATACATTCTAACTTTTGAATCTGTTCCCCACTTAATTCCCATGATTGTTGTAAGATTTACAAAATAAACCTCAGCATGAAATTGTGAAGGTCCACCTGCAATACTGTTGAAGAATTTTTTCATAAATGGTAATGATTCAGTATCAAGGGTATATTTACCAGCCCCAAATCTATCCATAGCTTTACCATCACGGAAGAAAACTGCTTCTTGTGATTCATGTACAATTAACTGAGTGCCCACATTAAAGTCTTCGCATTCGTGTTTATGCACAAATGTATCGTTGTTGCCTTCATACTTTATAACATTTATAATAGCCATAATTTTTAATTTTCCTTTCTTTACATATTTTTAATAAGGCATTACTAATATAAAATCATATACTTTTTTAGATTCCTTATCTATGTATCTAATTATAACACTTTTAGACTAAAAATATGATGATTATGCATATGTTTTTAAGTACAATACCAATAACTGTCAGTCCAAAAAAGTATGCTATTTTGAACTTAATTAATAATGGTATTTTACTACCTTAAATTTATTAATTATTTATTAAAAAATAAAAAGCTATATTTACTAGTTTCAATAGTAAAACTATGAGTCTAGTA
>OLXB01000319.1_pt1 | contig 28530 bp, 29 predicted proteins | sample 1673681 | NCBI WGS metagenome assembly OLXB01 (sample SAMEA103958121, study PRJEB25191) | human gut metagenome
CAGAATATAAAACGGGAGGTAAAAATGGATACGGGATAACAAGAGAACAAGCAGCCTGACAGTAAAACAACAAAAGAAGGAACCTAAATTCCTTCTTTTTTCTCAAAAGTAATATTCATAGTAATAAAGTTTTCTGTTCGTTGTATTTGAAGTAAAGTTCCTCCCCTTTGTACGAACATTGTATCAACTGCTTCCCAAATGAAAACCCAAGCAAAAATATCAATGCATTCAATTATCACTTTGCTTAACTCAAGATTAGTAAATACAATCATAACGCTTAATGTTACAATACCAATTATAATCCAAATAAGACAAAAAGTATTTTTTCTTTTAATAGTTCTGAGTAAATCTTTTAGTTTTAGTTTATAATAGTTTCTAATTGCTTCTTTGTAAATTATTTCTTCATCAGGTGTAAGCATTTTACCTGAAATATTAAGGGTAAGCTTTTCTCTTGGATGAAACTCATTAGCACAGTTTTCTAAGAAATCAGCAACTTCACTTGATATTACGGGTTTTCCTTTTTGAGAGTATGGTGATAAAAAGTTACTGTTATCGTTTATAGTCATATTGATTGTTTCATTATGTTCAAATTTTTTTCTCTTCATGTGATTCTCCTATGCAAGATATTTTCTTTGAAAGTTTTTATACCATATACGGCAATATTCTTCTAAATCATCAAGGTTATACTTACTGTAACTACGGCATGATTTAATGTATTCAAAAAGAGTGCCTTCAACAAAAATATAAATTTCAAGTTCAACAAATTTATCATCTCTTGTTTTTGGAGTTGAATTATAAAGATTTATTAATTGATTACTTAATATATCAATTAGTTTTCTCACCACAAATAATACTTCATTTGATTTACAAAGCATCTTGTAGTTATCATCATTTGCTCTAATGTAATCAAAAAAGGAAGTAATAAATAAATCTAGATTATTATCTTCTAGTAATTTTGCATTACTGAAAAAGTTATCTACTAATTCATTTTCATATTCTTCGGCAACCCCATAGATGTCATCATAATGGGCGTAAAAGGTTGAACGGTTGATGTTAGCCCTTTTTACTAGTTCACTTACATTAATTTTAGACAATTCTTTCTTTTCAGCTAGCATTACCGCAAAAGTATCTTTGATTAAATTTTTAGTTTTTTTGGAAGAGTTGTTTAAATTTTTTACTTTCATATTTTCCTTTCCACAAAACCACAATAAATGTTGGTATTTCTACATAAATTTTAATTTTGTTCTTTTAAGATATTTCATTATATATTATAATACAACTGTGTGTAAATTTCAACATTGTTGATAAAATGATTATTTTACTAAAATAATTAATAATACACAATATGGTTAAAAAGTTAGGATATAATGCTATCAATAAATTTTTTCAAATATAATACCTAATTTTCATAAATATAAATCCCCTAACGTATTAACCAACATAAATGAAGATATACCATTACTTAGGTATATCTTTTTTCTTAAAAAAAACTATAACACTTGAAAAAAAGTAACCAAAATAGTAAAATATTATTAGGTGATAAAATGAATGAAGTAATAAAGTTTTTAAAAAATAATACAAGAATAAATGATCAAATGATTCATGTATATGGTTGGCAAAAAGAATATGATTTAATGCTTAGACCTAGTGTTTGTAAATATTTGTTTGAAGAATTACTTATTAATGAAAATATTATTCCTACAACAAATAGTAACCGAGATGGTAGAATTAAACCAAAGTATTATATTACCGTTCACGACACAGGTGATGCGGCTCGTAACCATACCGCTAAGTTTTGGAGTGAAACTGTTAAAAATGAATACTGGGAAGAGGGCCCATATGGTGCGAGTTTTCAGTATGTAGTTGGTAATGATGGTATCTTTCATCAAATTCCCGATAATGAAGTAGCTTATCATGCGGGAGATTCAACTAAATATGATTATGCGTTATATGAAACAGAACTAGAAGGGACAAATGCACACCCAACTGTTACTATTAGTGATGATGGTTATTATATGATTAATAATAAAAAAACAGTTATAAAGGCACCAAGAGCATATAAAGAAAAAGATGGTAAGGTAATTCTTGATAGAATTCCTACAACTAAAGATATAAATTCACAAGGTGTGTTATGTAAACTTATAAATGGGAAATACTATATAGGAGAAACATATTTTAACCAAACATATGAATTAATTGCCAATCGTGGTGGAAACAATAATTCCATCGGTATTGAATCATGTATTAATGAAGGAACCGATATTCATCTTACATGGCAAAGAACAGCTAAGCTAGTAGCGTATCTTTTAAGAAATAATAATTTGACATTTGACGACGTTAAACAACATCATTACTTTAGCGGTAAAAACTGCCCACAAACAATGAGAATGAATAATCTTTGGGATTATTTTATGGATCTTGTTAAGGTGGAATATCAAATGCTATTATATAAGGAAGAAGGATACAGGTTCGAACTACACTGTGATAATCCTAATGTTTTATCAAATGGTCGAGTTATAGATGAAATAAATATGGGAACAAAATATCAAATAAAAGTAACAAAAGGTCAAGAAACAGAAATACTAGAGTTAGAATATTAAAAGAAAGGATGAGTAAAGTATGTATGATGTAATCATTATAGGATCAGGTGTTGTTGGTGCATCTATTGCTAGAGAACTTTCAAGATACAAATTAAAGGTGTTAGTTTTAGAAAAAGAAAATGATGTAGGTGATGGCGCATCATCGGCGAATAGTGCGATTATTCATTCTGGTTATGACCCTAAACCAGGTACGCTAAAAGCGAAATTAAATGTGGAAGGTAATGCCATGTTTGATGAGATTTGTCGTGATTTAGATGTTGAGTTTAAAAGAATTGGATCAATTACCCTTGCTAGTAATGATGAAGAAATTGAAATATTAAAGATTCTTGAAGAAAGGTCAAAAATTAATGGCGTAAGTGTCCAAATATTAAATCATGATGAACTAAAGAAGATTGAACCAAATATTACAGAAGAAGTGAAAATGGGACTTTTAGCACCATCGGCAGGGATTATTAATCCGTTTGAATACGTTGTTGCGGCGATGGAAAATGCGATTGATAATGGTGTAATCTTAAAACTTTCCGAAATGGTCATAGATATTAAAAAAATAGATGACCATTATCAAGTAATAACTACTAAAGCAATGTATGATACAAAGTATGTTATTAATGCTAGTGGTGTATACAGTGATAAAATTAATGAAATGGTTAATCCTAAAAGTTTTAGCATCAGGCCTCGTCGTGGTGAATATTATGTATTAGACCATTTTGATAATAATTATATTAAACGTGTATTATTTAATGTACCAACCAAAAAAGGAAAAGGAGTTTTGGTTTCTCCAACTACTCACTATAACTATTTAGTTGGTCCATCTAGTGAGTTCGTGGAAGAATTAGAGGATGTTTCAACCGATACAGAAACATTAAATGAAGTAAAAAAACAAGCAACTAGACTTGTTGATAAAATTAGATATGATAAGCAAATTAGAGTATTTGCTGGAAATAGAGCAGTAGGAGATAGAGGAGATTTCATCATTGAAGAAACTACCCCTCACTTTATTAACGTTGCGGGAATTGAATCACCTGGTTTTGTTTCAAGCCCTGCAATTGCTAAAATGGTAAGTGAAATGATTAAAGATAAAGTACCAAATCCATCTTATAGTCCAAAGCGTCGTCCTTTAATAAGATTAAATGAAAAAAGTTTTGAAGAAAGACAAAAACTAATTAACGAAAATAAATTATTAGGTAAAATAGTTTGTCGTTGTGAAAAAATTAGTGAAGGTGAAATTATAGATGTAATACACCGCTCATGTGGTGCAACCACTATTAAAGGAGTTAAAAAAAGAGTAAGACCTGGTTTTGGAAAATGTCAAGGAGGATTTTGTGAGGCTTTAGTTTTGAAAATACTAGCAAGAGAATTAAAGAAAGATCCTAAAGATATTACTTATGGTAAAGTAAACTCCTATATTTTGGAAGGAAAAACCAAAGGTGAAGAAAATGAATAAGTATGATTTAATAGTTATTGGTGGTGGAAGTGGGGGCCTTGCTAGTGCCATAAGTGCTTATGATAATGGAATAACCTCACTACTTATTATTGAAAAAGAACCATATCTAGGAGGCATTCTTTTACAATGTATTCACAATGGGTTTGGCCTACATACCTTTAAAGAAGAATTAACAGGACCTGAATATGCTAGTAGATTTGAAAATGAAATTAAAAAAAGAAATATTCCTTGTAAGACTAACTCAATGGTATTAGAAATTGAAAAGTTAGAAAATGGTTTTAATGTTATATACTCAAATGATACGGAAGGTTTAGTTAAAGTTTTTACAAAAACAATAATTTGTGCAACCGGTTGTAGTGAAAGAACAAGAGGCGCAATCGGTATTAGTGGTGACCGTTCTAGTGGAGTTATGACGGCTGGTATGGCTCAAAAATATTTAAACATTGAAGGTTATATGGTCGGTAAAAAAGTCTTTATTCTTGGTAGTGGTGATATAGGCTTAATTATGGCAAGAAGAATGAAACTAGAAGGAGCAGATGTACTTGGAGTTGCGGAAATAATGCCATACTCTAATGGCTTAAATCGTAATATTGTACAATGCCTTGAAGATTATGACATTCCACTATATTTACATCATACTATCAGTAAAACGATTGGAAAGTCAAGACTTGAAAAAATAGTTTTAACGGAAGTAGATGATAATTTAAACTTTATTGAAGGTACAGATAAAGAATTTGAAGTGGATACTTTGTTACTATCAATTGGATTAATACCTAGTAATCCATTACTTGAAAAACTAGGAGTAATGATTCATCCAAAAACTAAAGGCCCACTAGTTGATGAATCTTATCAAACCAGTATTCCTGGCATCTTTGCTTGTGGTAACTCTTTGCATGTTCATGATCTTGTTGACTATGTAACTTTAGAAGGTGAAAAGGCAGGACTTAGTGCCACAAAGTATTTAAAGGGTGAACTTACAAAAGGGGAAAGCATTAATATAATTTGTGGTAAAGGCATTGGCTATGTTTTACCACAACAAATAAACATTTCAAATATTGATAAAATTAAAATTAGTTTTAGAGTAACAGTTCCTCATAAAGCTTCATATATAAATGTTTATCAAAATAATAAATTAATCAAACAAATAAAGAAACAATATTTAATTCCAGCAGAAATGGAAAATCTTCTTTTAGATAAATCAATAGTTTTAGGTAAAGAAGATTTAAAGATAGAGGTGGCCGATGCATAATTTAATTTGTATAATTTGTCCAAAAGGATGTCACTTACAAGTAGATGAAAATAATAAAGTAACAGGTAACAGTTGCAAACGCGGCGAAACATATGCAATAAATGAACTAACTTTACCAACAAGAATGGTAACTTCAACTATTAAAGTTAATAATGGTGAATTAAAAAGAGTACCAGTTGTAACAACTAAACCAGTACCTAAAAGTAAAATATTTGAAGTGATGAAAGAAATTAATAAAGCAAACGTAAAAGCACCAATCAAAGTTGATGATATCCTTATAAAAAATGTTTTGAATCTTGGAGTAGATATTAAAGCTACAAGAACAATAAATGAAAAAGAATAGAAGAGAGGGAAATTATGAATACTATTATAACAATAGGACGTGAATTTGGTAGTGGTGGTCGTGAACTTGGAAGAAGACTTGCTGAAGAGTTGGGTTATGAATATTATGATAAAGAAATAATAACTGAGATTGCGAAAAAGACTTCATTATCTGAAGAGTATGTTCAAGAAGTAATTGAAAAAAGACCACATAATTTGTATCCAATTACAGTAGGTCATACCATCAACTTTATGGTTGAAGATTATCATTTAACCCAAATGCAAAACATTTATCAAGCTCAAACAGAAATAATTAAGGAGCTTGCTCAAAAATCATCATGTGTCATTGTTGGTAGATGTGCTGACTATATTCTTAAAGACTTTAACCCTTACCGTATATTTGTTTATGCGGAAATGGAAAGTAGAATAAAAAGATGTGTAAGTCGTAAACCAAATGATGAAGAACTAACTAAAAAACAAATAATGAAACAAATTAAAAAAATTGACAAAGACCGTGCTCGCTATTATTCTTACTATACTGGTCAAGAGTGGGGAGATCCTATCAATTATGATTTATGTATTAATACTACTAATTGTGTAATTAAAGAAGTAGTACCAGTTATCAGCAAATTATTTAAATAAAGAAAAATACCTGTTGAAAAACAGGTATTTTAAGCAGTTTTAAGGTCAGTTGTACATTTAAATTTCTTAAATAATTTTCTTGAATAAATAAAGTAAGTAATTAGATGAATTAAGAAAGTTATAATCCAAGAAATTGGATATGAAATATATAACATATGTAAGTCATTGTAGTCTACAAATGAAGTATATTCTCTAAAAATGAGATAAATCCAAGCAATTCTAAATCCACATACACCAACAATCGAAACAATCATTGGAATAGTGGATGAACCGAGGCCTCGAAGCACTCCAACCATTACATCCATAATACCACACAAAAAGTAAGGAAGGCAAAGATAGTGTAGTCTGATGTATCCAACTTCAAGCGCAACTTTGGCTGCTTGAACGGCTTCTTCACTGTTACCAGTAGGTCTTATGTAAATTTTTAGAACTTGGCGACCAAGAATAAAGAGTGCCCCACCAAACACTAAAGCAATCATTGTAACAATAACAAGTGAATAAATTGTAACTTTTTTAATATTCTTTTTGTTTTCAGCACCATAGTTTTGTCCAGTAAATGCTAGTGCCGCATGATAAACGGCATTCATTGCAGTATAGACAAAGCCTTCAATACTTGAAGCTGCTGAGTTACCATCCATTACTGCAGTTTTATTTACAGTAAAACTGTTTACAGAAGATTGAATAATAACATTAGAAATTGAGAAGATACATGATTGAATACCTGCAGGTAAACCAATTTTAACAATTTCAAGAAGTTCTTTTTTATGAATTTTTAATTCATTAAATCTAAAACGATAACATTCATTAGATTTTAGTAATGTCCACATAATTAAAACACATGAAATAAGTTGAGATATGATTGTCGCAACCGCAACCCCAGCAACTCCCATTTTACAGACAATTACAAAAAATAAATTTAAAATGATATTAATGATACCAGCAATTGATAGAAAATATAAAGGTCTTTTGGTATCACCGATTGCTCGTAGAACCGCTGCCGCGAAGTTGTAAACCATATTGAATGGCATACCAATAAAATATATCTTTAAGTATAATTCAGATAGATATAAATCATTATTCATAAGTTTTAAGAAAGTACCGGCCATAAAGAATCCAATAATTCCAAGAATAGTACCAGTAATTAAACTTATAAGGATTGAGGTATGTACTACTTTACCAATTCGGTCGTACTCTTTTGCTCCAAATAACTTTGCACATACCACGTTAGTACCAACGGATAGCCCCATAAAAAGGTTGACAATTAAATTAATTAAAGCAGAGGTTGAACCAACGGCTCCTAATGCGCCTTCTTGATTACCGAAGTTACTAACAACTAAAAGGTCGGCCGCATTATAAAATAATTGTAACATCCCCATTGCAGCAAGCGGTAGACTAAATATTATTATTTTTTTAAATAGATTACCACTACACATGTCAATCTCATGCTTTTTTACTTTTTTAATTTTTAATTCATTATCCATATAATCACCTTTATATATTATACTCGTTTTTTTAGTTTCTTTCAAATAAAGTGAAAAAGAAAAGGCTCACATAAACAAGTAAAAAAGGCTAAGATAACTTAGCCTCATATTTGGTTTATAGTTTATTAATGAATGCTTTATAAGCAAGGTATGCTTCGTATACATCAACCTTTGAAACAATTTCCATTGGAGCGTGCATATTTAATACCGCAATACCAGCATCAATTACATTCATATTGTAGTTGCCTAAGATGTAAGCAATTGTGCCGCCACCGCCTTGGTCAACTTTGCCAAGTTCAGCAGTTTGGAAGTTTACGTTATTGTCATCCATTACTCTTCTAATTTCGGCGAAGTATTCAGGCATTGCATCGTTACAACCACTTTTACCACGAGCACCAGTATATTTGTTGAAACAAATACCATTACCTAAATATGCAGCATTTTTACTGTCATTAACGCCTGCATATAGAGGATCAAATCCAGCAGAAACGTCACTTGAAAGCATTTTAGTATTTTCCATAGCATGTCTTACTTTTAATTCATTATATTCGCCAGTTAAACTAATTACTTCAGCGATAATATTTTCGAAGAATTTAGATGATGCACCGGTTGCACCAATAGAACCAACTTCTTCTTTATCAACTAAAATTGCACAAGTAGTATAAGTAGAAGTAGGAGTATCAATAACAGCACGTAATGAAGTGTAAGCACAAACTCTATCATCATGTCCATATCCTGCTACCATACTACGATCTAGACCATAGTCACGGGCTTTTCCGGCAGGAACAATTTCAAGTTCAGCACTTAAGAAATCTTCATTTTCAAAGCCATATTTTTCTTTAAGTAATTTCAAAACATTGGCTTTAACAGCATCTTTTTCTTCACCTTCAAGTGGCATACTACCAAGAGTAAGGTCTAAGTCTTCACCTTCAATAACTTTTGAAGCAGTTTTTTGAAGTTGATCACCTGATAGATGAATTAGTAAATCACTAATACCAACAACAGGATCATTATCATCTTCACCAATAGTAACTTCAACGATACTACCATCTTTCTTACAAACAACACCGTGAATGGCAAGAGGAATAGTTACCCATTGATATTTTTTAATACCACCATAATAGTGAGTGTCAAGTAAAGCAAAGCTATTACTTTCATATAAAGGGTTTTGTTTAACATCAAGTCTTGGTGAATCAATGTGTGCTCCTAAAACACGAAGACCTTCTTCTAAAGGTTTCTCACCGATAACAAAAGCCACGAAGTTTTTGCCTTTATTTGTTGCGTAAGCCTTATCACCAGTTTTAAGAGATTTAAAGTCCTTAATATTTTTAAAACCATTTTCTTCAGCTATTTTTACAGCTTGTTTTACACATTTTCTTTCCGTTTTACCAGTAGATATGAAATCTTTATATTCATCATTGAATTTCATTAATTCAGTTAATGCGTTACCGGTATATTTACTCCATGCATTTTTTGCATACATAATTATCATCTCCTTTATATTTATTATACCACAAATTAACAAAAATAGTAATAATTTTGTACTATTTCTCAAAATATAGTATAATTATAATCTAAGAAAAAGGGGAAATTCAAATTGCAAACAAAAATGATGTAAATACCTAAATAATATCGTATAATACTATTGAGGTATAGTCATGAAAAAATTAAGTAAAATAGCAAAAATATATAACAATAAAGAATTAAAAGAAAAGTCAATAGAACAACAAGATATCGTGGATAAAATTGAGGTAATGCATCAACAAATAATTAGATTTGAAAATATGAGTAATTCCCAAACTATTTTCTTTTTAGTAAAATATGCAAATGCATTGTGAGTTAGATGTCGTTTTAAAAGGAATAGAATTAATGGAGGTGACAAATGGAAGAAAAGTATAGAATAATAAAATTTAATAATAAAAATTTAGAAATAGATGTTAAAATATCACCTTTTGAAAAAACTATATGGCTTTCAATAGATCAAATTGCCTTATTGTTTGAAAGAGATAAATCAGTTATTTCTAGACATATTAAAAACATATTTGAGATCAATGAATTAGATGAAATCAGCTGTGTTGCATTTTTTGCAACTGAGCTAAATAAATATGATCCACGAACTGGAAAAATGAGAAAAACAAAAATAGATGTTAAATTATTTAACTTAGATGTAATTATTTCAGTTGGATACAGAGTTAATTCAATTATGGGAGTAACATTTAGAAAATGAGCAAACGAAGTATTGAAAGAATATTTAATAAAAGGCTATGCAATTAATGAAGAAAGATCACTTGTTACTAATGAAAACTATGTAAGATTAATTAATAAAGTAGAATCACTTGATGAAAGAGTTAGTAATATTGAAAAAGAATATAAACCAAAAGGATTTAAAACTCACAGTTATTCTTTGATGGAGAGTTTTATGATGCATATACTTTAATACAATCATTATTTGAATCAGCAAATAAAGAAATAATTATAATTGATAATTATACTGATAGAACCATACTTGATAGATTAGTAGTAAAGAAAAGTAATGTGCAAGTTACCATTTATACAAGTATTAACTCAAGACTATTAGCTAAAGATATAAATGCATTTAATAATCAGTATGGTGGTTTAAATGTTAGATATACCACAAATGTTCATGATAGATATATTATTATAGATCAAAATAAGTTATATCATTTAGGTCACTCAATTAAAGACTTAGGTAAGAAGATATTTTCTATCAGTGAATTAGATAATAATTTAATACTAACTTTATTGCGTAATATTTAGAATTGACGTATACTTCTACATGCCTATAGCTTATTGAAATTTTATTTTTTGTATATGGTAAATAAATTTAAAGACATAAGTTGAGGTGTAACAAGATATAATAATGAATTAACTTTAATCAAATTAAAATTAAATAATGGTAATACAAAATCATTAAAAGAAATATTAAATAATAAAGATAAATACAATACCAGTTGTAATTTTAAACTTGCAGATACTAATATAGGAATAACTAATGGAATACATACCATACCATTATATATGTCGTTTTTAATACAATAAATATGAGATATAAGGAGTTAGTACAATATAGACTAGCTCTTTTTTATTTATAAGGAAATTACATTTTTAGCAATAATCAAAAACTTAACTTTAAGTTAATATGTGGTTAACTATTAACAAAAATAGTAATAATTTTGTACTATTTCTCAAAATATAGTATAATTATAATCTAAGAAAAGGGGAGATTCAAATGGCTAAAAAAAGACAAACAAAGAAAAAAACAAAAAATGGTTTTATCGTAATATTATTGTTTATTGTCATAGCTGTATGCTTGTATATGGCTTGGAAATATTATGGAAATACTGATCAAAATGGAAAAGTAATTAGTGATGAAGTATCATTTCATTTTATGGAATTAGGTAATGGTTACGCAGGTGATTCTATCTATATAAAAGCTGGTGATGTAGATATATTAGTGGATGCTGGTTCCAAAAATTCTAGCGCTAGTACCATTATGGAATATGTTGATGATTATGTAGCGGATAAAAAGTTTGAATATGTCATCGCAACTCATTATGATAAAGATCACATTTCGGCCTTTTTTGGAACTTCAAAAGATAATGGCGTTTTAGATAATTATAAATGTGATGTAATAATTGATGCTCCTAAATCCACTAAAACGACTAAAACTTATACTAACTATGTTAAAAAAAGAGATGAACTAGTTAAAAATGGGACAAAACATTATACGGCTTTAGATTGTTATAATAACGAAAATGGAGCAAGCCGAAAATATGAATTAACCGATGAAATAGAGTTAGAAATTTTATATAATTATTATTATGATCATGAAACAACTGATGAAAATAATAATTCAGTATGTTTTTTAATTAACCAAGGCGACCGACATTTCTTGTTTACTGGTGATTTGGAAAAAGAAGGGGAAGAAAAATTAGTAGAATATAATACTTTACCTGAAGTAGAATTATTTAAAGCAGGTCACCATGGTTCTAAAACTTCATCAAATGATTGCTTATTAAGTATTATAAAGCCAAAAATAGTTTGTGTTTGTTGTTGTGCAGGATCAACTGAATATACTAAAGATAATGATAATACATTTCCAACGCAAGCTTTTATATCAAGAATTAGTAAATATACAAACAAAGTATATGTGACAAGTTTATCAGTAGATGGTACTACAAGTAATTATGCATCAATGAATGGAAATATTGTAGTAACATCAAATCCGGATAAAGTAGTAGTTAATTGTAGTAATAATAATGTAATATTAAAAGATACTGAATGGTTTAAAAAGAATAGAAAGTGGGAATAACTATGGAAAAAATATATCAATTAATTGGTCAAATTATCGAAAATTCACAATACATTGAATGGAATTTAGCTCTTATTTTAAGATGTAATACAATATTAAAGGAATTTGAAAGAACAAATAGTATTCCTTTGTCTAGATTTGAAAATGTTCTTCAAGAAGCAGATGAACTTGCTGATGAATTAAGTAGAATGACATTAGGTGAGATAATTCACAGAGTCAAAGAAATAGAACGTTTACGTGGTGAAGATATTGAACAACTTGAAAGAGTTCTTAGAACTCGTAATTATCTAGTTCATCAATATTTTAAAAAACATAACATTGAAGAAGAAAAACAAGATGCCAATTTTATTAATAATGAAGTAAAGTATCTTGAAACAATTCTTCAAAAGATGTATGAAGTAAATAGTGTTTTAGTTGAAATTATTAATTTTGAACAAGCACAATTAAGTACTATCAGATAAGTGTTTGAAATATTCTTCTAAACGTTTTCATCATCAAATATAATAAAAATTTAAAATAATAATGTATAATTATATATAATAAGGAAGGAGGCAACTATGATTAAAGCGTTTAAACACTTAGGATGGTTTTTTAAAGAGAATTGGTGGCGCTATTTAATTTGTGGTATATTACTATTAATTGTTTCAATTTTTCCAGTTATACCGGCTAAAGTATTAGGCCTTGCGATTGATGAAATTGCAATGGGAACATTGACGTCTAATAAGTTAGTTTATTATATAATAGGATTATTTTTTATTCCTTTAACTGTTTATATAGTAAATATTTTCTATCACTATATGATTAATGAACTTGGTCATACTTTATCTTTCCAATTAAGAGAAAAGTATCTAAGCCATTTATTTGATATGGATGCTCAAATTTTTGAAGAGTATACCAAAGGGGATTTAATTGCAAGAATGACCAATGATTTACAAAATTTAACAATTCTTGCAACATCATTTTTACAAAACATTGTATATTATATTGCTTTAATATGCTCTGCTGTTACAATGATGATTATTATAAATCCTATTCTTACAGTAGCTTCAGTAGCTTTTATGCCTTTTGCTATTTTTATCTTAAATTATTTAAGAAAGAAAAAAAGAGCGTATTATAAAATACACCATGAGATTTATGCTAATATGACAGAAAGTGTGTTAGAATCAATCGAAAGTGTAAAGGTTGTTAGAGCATATGGTGAAGAGGAAGAAGATTTTAAACGTACCAAGGTTGCGATAGATGCGGATGTAAATTCATGGTGGAAAATCCTAAAATTTGAATCAATGTTTACTCCAATGTTTGAATTAACCTACGCCATTGCTTATTTTATTGCGATATCACTTGGCTGTTATATGGTAGTTTATAGTAAAATAACACCTGGTTCACTTGTTACTTTCTTGCTTTATGTCGCAATGCTTTATAATCCTTTAATTGGTTTAAGTAATATTTTAAATAATATTAGTAATATCTTAATTGCTGATGGAAGATTTTATGAAATAATGGATCGTGCCCCGAAAGTAGTAAACGAAGAGTCTCCACTATCAGTTATGAACTTTAAGAAAATAGAATTTAAAGATGTTTCTTTTAAATATCCGTTTGATGATTTTTCTGTTTTAAAAAATATAAATTTAACCATTAATTCAGGTGAAACCATCGGTATTGTTGGTCCAACTGGATCAGGCAAATCCACTCTAATAAGACAATTATTAAGAGAATTTAATACCACTGGTGGTGAAGTGCTAATTGATGGGGTTAATATTAATCACTATAAAATAGAAGATGTGAGATCACTAGTAGGATATGTACCTCAAAATAATATTCTTTTTAGAAGGTCAATTGATGATAATATTTTAATAGGTAACCCTCTAGCTAGTAGTGCTGAACTTAATGCAGCTTTATATGTTTCTGACTTTAAAAAAGACTTGCAAATGCTTCCAGAAGGTGAGCATACACAAGTATCCGAACTTGGTGGTTCATTATCAGGCGGTCAAAGACAGCGTTTATCTATCGCAAGAGCTCTTGTTAAAAACCCAGAAATATTAATTCTTGATGATTCACTTAGTGCAGTTGATGCATTAACAGAAGCTAATATTATCGAAAAACTAAGAGAAACCAGAAAAGATAAAACCAACATTATTGTCGCTCACCGCTTTTCGGCCATTGCGAAAGCAGACAAAATAGTAGTAATGGAAAATGGCAGTATATCATGCATTGGTACTCATAAAGAGTTAATTAATTATGATAATTGGTATAAAAACCAATATCTAAGGCAAATAAAAGGTGAAATTTATGACTAATTATAAGCGTTTATTTAAATTTATTAAGGGCCGGAAACGATATTTAGTATTAAGTTTAATTATGATTATAATTGTACAAACATTAAACTTTTTATCACCACTAATTGTAAAGGTAATTCTTGATGATTGCATTATGGGGATTGAATACAACTGGGTTGAAGTTAATAAAAAAACTGATTATACAATAACTTACAATGATAAGTTGTATAAACAAGAAAGACATTTAACTTCTGATGATCAACAAATTAAAAAAGTAAGTATTGTAATTAGTAAAACTAGCTTTTATTTTGTTGATAGTTCAGTTGTAGAAGGTCACAAAGAAATTGAAAATAATCAATTAATTATTACCAATAAAGATGGAACGTATGTCTATGATGTGACAAAATTAACGATGGGAGAGGTTGTCACTTTCTATCAACCAATTTTACATACCTTAGTTTTATTTATTGTAATTTTATTTATTAAAAATATTTTAACGATTAGTTGTACATTTATTCAACATTTTTCAACCAATAAAATGGTTAACTGGCTCGCCCGTGATGGACGTACCGCCGCAATGCGTAGTGTTGAAAGGCTTCCAATAGCTGAGTTTGAAAAAGAACCTGCCGGAAAAACGGCATCGAGAATTACTCAAGATGTTGATGGATTAATTATTTTATATCGTCAATTAATTAATCTTTTCGCAAGCGCCTTTTTAAGTTTCACTTTTGCTTATATTGGAATGTTCTATCTAGATTATCGCCTAGCTCTTTTAAGTTTCTTAATTTATCCACTTGTTTATGTATGGATTAAATTATTCCTTAAGAAATTAAAGAAAACAGCTGTTAATGTTAATGAGGCAAGAAGTATGTTAACGGCCAAAACCAATGAAATAATAAATGGTATTCATATTCTTCAAATCTTTAATTTCAAAAAACAAACAATTGATGAATTTAACGAAATCAATACGACATATAAAAAGGAACAACTAAAGGAAGTAAAACTTAGTGTAACCCTTGGTTGGAATATGATTAATATAGTACGCTCATTAATTACAACGCTTGTAGTTTTATACTTTGGATTACAAAATTTAACTTTTGCAGGAATTACTATTACTGCGGGTTTAATTTATGCGTATAATGAATATTTATTAAAAATTATTGATCCAATTGTTATAGTCTTTACACAAATTGGTGAATTTCAGCATTCACATGTAAGAATTGAAAGAATTCATAAATTAATTGAAGCGCCACTAGAAGATGATACAAAATATGATATTCCAAGATATAAAGGTGATGTCAAGTTTGATAATGTATGGTTTAGTTATGTTCCTAATGAATATGTTTTAAAAGGAGTAAGCTTTGACATTAAAGCTGGACAAATGGTCGGTCTTGTAGGTCATACTGGTAGTGGTAAAACTTCACTTATGAATTTACTTTTAAGATTTTATGATTTAGATCCAAACCAAAGCATACCATGTGGTAAAATTTATGTTGATGGCATTGATATTACAACGCTTCCTAAACGAACATATCGTGAACATATTGGTATTGTTTTACAAGAACCAGTTTTAATAAGAGGTACTATCGCAAGTAATATTCGCTTTGGTAAAGAAAATATAAGTGATGAAGAAATTGAACAAATTTTAATCTCTATTGGGGGCGAAAAGATTATTAAAAAGTTCCCTAATGGTATTAACCAAAAGATAACAAGAGCAGGAGATAACTTAAGTGCTGGTGAAAAACAAATTATTTCACTCGCAAGAGCCATTCTTTATAATCCTTCAATTATCATTATGGATGAGGCAACTTCTCACATTGATACGGAAACTGAAGAAATGATTAAAAAGGCATTAAGTGTGGCGTGTAAAGATCGTACAGTTATTATTATTGCCCACCGTTTATCAACAATCTTTAATGCGGATAATATCATTGTTCTAGATCATGGTGAAAAGAAAGAAGAAGGAACTCATGAAGAACTAGTTAAAGCCAATGGTTATTATGCTAATATTTATCGTGCTCAAGTTGCGAATGTAACAATGATTAAAAATCAATCACTTGAATAACTAGATATCAAACTAAACAATTAGTTAAAAGAGAGAGTTTGAAATTTTATCAAACCCTTTTTCTTTTATTTCCTTCGAAAGTATGATATAATATTTTTGAGTGAGGTGGATTATGAGAAAATATTTAGTTATTTGCTTTATGATATTATTCTTACTTGTTGGGTGTGTTGATGAAAATAAGAAAGAATACAAATTAATCCTTAATTTAAATAATGGAAGTGGTGAACAAATAATCGAAGAATTAGATGAACCAACAAGTGTTGACTTAGTTACCCCAACTAGAGATGGTTATGATTTTGTTGGTTGGAAATGTGATGGAAACATTTTGACAGAATCTACAATTTACGTGGATAAAGTTATTACTTTAAATGCCGTTTGGAATGGTAAAGAATACCAAGTAACATTAATCGATGAATTAGATGGTTACAAAAATGAAATGAAAGTTAAATATGGTGATATGCTTTCATTAACTGATAGAAAATATCCGGGATACAAGTTTTTAGGATGGTATAAAGAGACAGAACTTGTTGAAGGTGGTGTTTATGATTATTTAGAAGATATAACACTATATGCTAGATATGAAAAAAATACATATAGTATTAGTTATTATGTAGATGGTGAAATATATGAAACCGTAGATGTTTTATATGATGATTATGTGAAACATCTAGATGTAGAGAAAAAGGGTTATCGTTTTATTGGTTGGTATCTTGACAATGTAAGAGTTAGTAATGGTAAGTACCAATATACTAGTGATATAACTTTGACAGCTAAATTTGAACAAGAAACATACATTATTAATTTTATAGACGGAAATAAAGAAGTACAACAACCAATATATGTTAAGTATTTAGAGAACATAGCGCTTCCAGTCATGAGTAAAACAGGTTATACATTCCTTGGTTGGTATGACGGGGAACAAAAAATAGAAGATGGCCCATATCTTGGAACTTACAGTATGTCACTATATACTAAATGGACACCTAATACTTATTATATAACGTTTATGAGTGATGGCGAAGAAGTACTAGAACCGTTAGAAGTAAAATATAACACTAGTTTTGAACTTCCAAGTTTTAACAAAGATGGAAGTACATTCCTTGGTTGGTATTATAATGAAAATATTTTAGAAGATGGTAAGTATTTATATTTACATGATATCACGGTTGTAGCGAATTGGAAAGATGGTATCACTAAGTCTTATATTGGAAAAATAGATGTTACCTTATTTAATACTCAAACTGCAAGATATGATGAAGTTTCAATATTTGATTCAAGCACCAACATTACCGCAAGCCGTTATTGGCATAAATATGCCATTGTTAAGGAAAAAGATTACTATAAGATTTCTGGAATTGCTGGTAGTGGTGAGCCGTTAAGTACCTTAGGAAGTTATGATTATGTAATTTTAGCTTATACTGACTACGCTAAATATAGTGAGTTTGTTAATATTGGCTTAAACATTGGTGACATTGTTGAATTTAGTGTTGATCCAACCCACTTCGTAAAAGGATCAATAAATGTTACGGTTTCATGTTATAATACTCTTTATCCAGATCCAGATAAAAATGAGTTTATTAATTATTTAAATAGTTTATATGGAAATATCACTTCTCTTGATAATGACATTAATCTTGTAAAATCATATTTAGGTCATCAAATTATTTGGAAGACTAGTAATAAAAATGTAATAACATCAAGTGGTAAATACACTAAACCAGCAGTTACAAGAAATGTAACTTTAACCGCTATAGTTAATAAAAAAGAAATTTATAATTTTACAGTTAAGGTTAAAGGTGATAAAGAACAAAGTGAGGCACTCGCTACAGGCTATTTCTATACAAGATTTAGTGATTCTACTGAAGATACTTTTAAAAACTTAGATATTGCATATATTAGTTTTGCCTATGTTAATAGTAATGGTGAGTTTACTAATATGAGTGAAACATCAACTTTTCTTAAAAATTTATTAAGCAATATTGTTCCAAAAGCTAGAAAGGCAGGAACTAAAATTGTTATTTCGATAAATCAAGAAAATCATGAATTTGGAACTATTGCGGGTGATGCTACATTAAGAAAAACTTTCGCAAATAATATTGTAAAAATGCTAAATAAATATGAATTTGATGGAATTGACATTGACTGGGAAACCCCAACAACAGCTGAAGCACCAACATTTACACTACTTATGAAAGAAATATATGAAACAGTCAAGGCTAACAATCCGTCTCATTTAGTTACCGCCGCAATAGGTGGTGGTAGATGGCAACCTCCAAAATATGACTTACAAAATTCAAGTCAATATCTAGATTATATTAATTTAATGACTTATAGTATGGTATCAAGAAATGGACAATTTCACAATGCTTTATATAAATCAAGCAAAGGTTATACTTTGAGTAGTTGTTCAATTGAAGAAAGTATTGAAATATATGATTCATATAATGTTCCTCGTGATAAAATATTAATTGGTTTAGCCTTTTATGGTATTAAACAAACGGGCTCTAAAGGAGTGGGAACGGCATGTGTATCTAGTTCATCTTATACTTACCGGGGAATTTATCATGACTATTTAGAAAATCCAAGAGAAGGAGTGGAAATATGTTTTGATGAAGAAACGGCCTCACCGTATATTTATGATGCAATTAATGGTGTGTTTATTTCATATGAAAATGAACTTTCCATTGCAAAAAAATGTGATTATGTTAATTCATTAGGCCTTGCGGGGGTAATGTACTGGCAGGATGGACATGATTATAATGATGTTTTACTTGATGCGATTAAAACAAATATTAAAAAATAAGGAGATAAAAAATGAAAAAGATAATTTTAACAATTAGTATTTTAATTACTACCTTAGTTTTATTTGTCGGTTGTGAACAAATTAAACAAGCAATTAGCGATACAGCCGCTCCACAAATTGAAAGTAAGGTTAATGAAATGTTAGGACTTAGTGATAATGATAAACAATTTAAATTACCTGAAGCTAAACGTTATGAAGGTTTTTCCATTAACACAAGTGAAGAAAAAGATACTTACAAAGTTGATGTGATTGAACCTAAGGTAAGCTTTATAGATTATGCGGAAGAATTAAATGAAACGCTTGGTGGTAATTTTACAAGAGCGGAAATTGAAGCAGGTGCTGAACAGGAAAGCTGGACCTTTAAAGAAGATGGCCAAGAGTATATTGTTTATTTTCAAGAATTTAAAGATGATGGTGGTAACATCACAAAATGGGAAATTCAAGTAGAAATTAAACATCAAAATTAAAAAGCAAAAGAAATAGAAATTAAATTTTCTATTTCTTTTATTATTAGTTAAAAATGTGGTATAATTATTACTATAAAAACGTTAGTAAATAAAAGTGAGGTATGAGTATGTGGCAAGTGGTAAATGGTACCAAAGAAAATCTAAAAGAAATGAATGAAATGTGGAATGAAGTTGTACAACAAGAAGGTTTCTTCAAACCAATCGCATTAAATGACTATCAAAAATATTTAGAAGATATTCCTGGATTTTTATATGAAGGTATAAAACTAGTTTATGATGGTGATAAACTAGTAGGTATGGGAATCGGCGTCTTAAAAGGTGGATTAGAGGCATCCGCTGATGTTCCTGGCTCAATTAATGCGATAATTGTTCGACCTGAATATCGCCATCAAAAAATAGGAGAGACCATCTTAAAAAGTTTAGAAGATTATTTTATTAGTAAAGGTAGAAATTCCGTTGTTGTTTATGGTTACTTACCATCATGTTATGGTTGGTACATTCCCAATACCGATAAACACGACCATCCTTGTGCTCCTGGCATTAGAGTTAATAGTAATGAATATTTCTTCTTACTTCATCATCGCTATGAAGCTTTTGGCTTTCAAGATGCTTTTCATTTAAATTTATCAGATTATGAGATATCAGATAGTATTGATAAAATCTTAAAAGAAAACGCCAAAGATGGTATTACAATTGAACTATATGATCCTAATAAACATTATGGAATTGATGATTTTTACAAAGAATTAAATATTTATGATTTTGAAAAGGTAATAAGAGATAACTTAAATTTAGATAAACCATATCCTTTCCTAGTAGTATCTGACCATGGCAAAATTAAAGGTTGGACAGGGGCAATGTGGAATGAAGAAAGTGGACGTGGACATTTTGATGGTATTGCGATCTTAGAATCAGTAAGAGGAAGAGGCTTAGGAAAAGCTTTATTCTCACTTCTTGCTTATCATTCAAAACTTAATGGTGCGAAATTTATGACTTTCTACACTGGTCTTACCAACCATGCAAGATATATTTATATGGGTGCTGGCTTTAAAATTATCCAATCATTTGCCTTAATGAAAAAGACTTTAAAAAAGTAGGAGGCTAGTGTGTTAGTTATTGTTGGTTCTAGTGCCTCAGGAAAAACAAAAATTGTTCAAGAATTAATAAAAACATATCATATGAAAAAACTTGTTACTTACACAACAAGAGAAAAAAGAATAGGTGAAATTGAAGGTAAAGACTATCATTTTATTAGTCGTGAAGATTTCATACAAAAAATTAAAAATAATTTCTTTATTGAATATGTTGAATACAATAACAATTACTACGGTACTTCATTTAGTGATTTATCAGTAAATAAAGTAGTAATTTTAGAGCCTCAAGGTTTAAGTCACTATCTTAAAGTGGCTAGAGAACTTGTCACAATAGTATTTTTAAAAACATCACCGGAAGTACTTCGTATTAGAATGCTTAATCGTGGTGATGCCTATGATGATGTAATGAGAAGAGTAAAAAATGATCAATTAGTCTTTAATCAAAATGTTAAGAATTTAGCTGATTTAGTTGTTGATACTACTCCTAGCAACATTTATCATGATGCGGAAATAATATATAATTTTTACAAAAAAAGGAATGATTTACATGGAAGATAGTAAGCTAAGATCCTTCGTGGATGCTTTAATAATCATGGTTACTAACTTTTGTATTATTGTTTTTGGTATTTGGATTTCCACAATTCCTATTGCGAAATCTAAATCATTTTATATGAGTCACTTTGAAAAAAATGAAGAAGCCATTCAAGTTTTATCCGGTATGTCAGATGAAGATCCCATGGCAATACTTGAAAGAATTGCGGACATAACGATTGAATATTACTTTGGAAATGCCAAAGAATATCAAGTAGAAATAGATGGAGTACCATTTTATAGTGATAATGAAGTTAGACACATGAGAGAAGTTAAAACATTATTTGTTATAGGTCAAACCATTGCGGTGATATCCTTCTTTACTTTAATTGCTTGTATCTTTTATTTGGCACGTTGGTTTAGAAGAATGCGCAAAAAGATAATTGTTTATACCGTTTGTTTCTACTGCGGATTAATTGTTTTAATTGGATTATTCTTTTTATGGGGGTATATCAACTATATGAACGACCCTTATCACAATAGTTATTTTGCTCATTTGTTTATTAACTTTCATCGTCTAATTTTTTGGAGTGAGGACAAATTCTTACTTGCTACTAGCCAGGGAAAATATGAAGGGGCTTTAGCTAACTTAACTTTAGCGCTTGATTTAAAACTATTTAGTGATGCTGCCATCATAATTGGGTTAGTAACCTTAGGTATGATTCTTCTTTGGCTTATAACAATAATAGTATTTTACAAATTACATCCTTTAATCACAAGAAAGGTGGATGAAATTCATGAACGAGCTCGAAATTCTCAAAAAGAACTCCATCAAACACAAAATTGTTAGAGCCAAAACAAAAAAGTTAGTTATTAAATATGATAGAAATGGAATTCTAAATATTAGATGTCCATTAAAAATAAAGGATGCTGAACTAGAAGATTTTGTATCACGACATCTTGATTGGATTATCGACCATTATGAAATGAGCCAACCTAAGATTAGAAAATATGAAGATAATGAAAAATATTTATTTTTAGGAAAAGAATATGACCTAAAAATAGTTTATAGCCGTCATGAAACGGTAATTATTCAAGAAAACAACATATTTGTTTATGCTTTAAATGAACAACGCATTCCCCAGATACTTAAAAAATGGAAAACCGAACAAGCTGAAATTGTGTTTTCAGAAATTCTTTACCAGTGTTTTGGACGTATGAAAAATGATTTAACCATTTATCCCAAACTTTCAATTAAAAAGTATTTATCTAGATGGGGCTGCTGTTATCCTAAAAGAAAAGAAATAATTTTAAATATTGCTTTAATTCATGTACCAGTTGAATTAATTGAATATGTAACCTATCATGAGTTATGTCATTTTAAATATTTAAATCATCAACCAGCCTTTCATGCGTATTTACAAAAGTATTGTCCAAATGAAAGAAAATTGAAACAATGTTTAAAAAATTATCGTACTGACTATGAATGAGAAATACTACATTATGTAGTATTTTTTTAATGTTTTTACTATTAAAATAATGAAAACGACAATATAGGTAAAGAATCGACAATTTGTCAAAAAAATATAAAAATACGAGAAAAAAATAAAAAAAATAAATGAAATGATAAAAATAGAAGAAACATAAATTGTCATAAATAAAATAAAAAAGTTAAAAAATGTAAAAACTCCTTTAATTTGTTAGAAAAGAGTCGAACGAAAATATTGGTACTTTCTTTACTAAAAGGTCATTTTTTGGTAAACTATAAGTGATGATTAAATAAATCGTTGAATCTTGAAGATAACAAAAGGAAGTGGAAAAATGTTAAAATTACAAAATCAAGCCAAAAAAGGAAATGGACTTGGAATGTCTGAATTTTTGAAAAGAAAAAGAATGGAAATGGGATTTAAACTAGAAGATTTAAGTAATGGAGTTTGCTCGGTCAGTTATTTAAGTAGAATTGAAAATAACGCAGTAGATGTTAAGGAAAACTACTATAAAGCGTTATGTGAAAAGATGAATATTGATTATGAAACCGTAAAAGAGGAACGAACTAAAAATCTATATGAAGATATCTTAAGAGCATACTTTAAAAAAGAAACGGAAGAAGTTGAAAACTTAGTTAATCATGCTTTATCTTGTAATAGCTATTGTGGAATTGAAATAGAGCTAATGGTTCTTTTTTATAATATAATCAATAAAAATTATGATGAAGCTAGAAGTACATTATTAAGATTAGATACGATATCTAGTTCATTTACAAATAATGAATTATTGTTTTATATGTATGCTTTTGCTTTATATGCTCATCAAACCAATCAAAATATTAGAGCTTATCAACAAATTATTGTTTTATCAAAGATTGAACATAATAATATCTTTTTAGAAACCGCTATTTATGATTTAGGAATTGATATTATGATTTCAATTAGGAATATACCACTTGCATATGAGTATTATTATAATTTTGAAAAACTTGCGGAAATGCCTTTATTTGGAACTAATCTTTACCTTCATAAACTTCAATTGATGGTGTATACTGCCGATCTAAATTACTTAGATGCAAAAGCGCAAATGGAAGAAATGAAAAAGAACTTAGACTTAAATAATTTACAAGTGAAAGAAAAATACTATTATTATACAGGACTAATCATGTATCTTAATAGAGATTATGAAGCAGTATATAATTTATTAATTAATAATTGTTTAAGCGCAAGAATTACAAGCCTTTTAAGTGAAATAATTAATAAGACGCATAATTATAATATTCAACAAGCCATTATTAAAAAACTTGATCAATATTGTTTTACTAAATATGAGAAAATGTATGATGATTATTATCGCTATATTAAGTTATTGCTTGAAGGAAATAGTAGTTATAGCTTGTATAATTATGTAAAAAATATTTTGTTACCAATTAAAAACTTTTATGATGGTTTTTTAATGCATGAAATAAAAAAAGAATATTTAGATATCTGTGAAGGGTGCTCTAAATATAAAGAAGGAATACGTTATATTAGAAAGTGCTTAGAAGAAGGGTTTAATCAAAAACTTAAATAACAAATAAGATGAAAAAAAAGTAGGAATGTGCTAAAATAATATAAAAAGAGGAATCGTATATGAACAATTATTTTGACCAGTTTAACGCAAAACATTTTCCACATAAAATTATTGAACTAGAAGACTATGCGAAAGAACAACATGTTCCTATTATAATGAAAGATTCATTACTTGTCATTCTTGAAATTATGGATCTTATTAAACCAAAGAAAATCCTAGAAATCGGTACGGCCATTGCTTATTCAAGCATATGTATGGCCTATTATACAAAAGCAACAATTGATACGATTGAACGCGATGACCAAATGTATAAACTTGCATGTCAAAACATTGCTAAATTTAAATTAAATGATTATATTAATGTACATCATGTTGACGCTTTAGAAATTGATGTTAATGATCTTAGTGAATATGATATTATTTTTATTGATGCTGCGAAAGCTCAAAATATAAAGTTTTTTGAAAAGTTTTCACCCCTTTTAAAACCAAATGGGGTAATTATTACGGATAATCTACAATTTCATGGTACTATTACGGATTTAGAATCACAAAGTAAAAACGTAAGAAAAATGGTAGAAAAAATAGATAAATATAATCATTATTTAAATGAACTATCTAATTATCACACTATTTTTATTAATGTAGGTGATGGAATAAGTATTACAAGGAGAATTAAAGATGAAACTAATATGTGATGTAAATTCAATAGCAGAGGCTAAGAAACTTACAAAACTGTCAAATGTAGGAATACTACTTGTTAAAGTTGACTTTTTAAGCCTTTCAACTACTGACAATATTGAAATTCACAACATTGAAAAAATAGTAGAATATGCCCATAAACATTTTATATTAGTTGGATTATATGCTGAAAGATTATTTCATGAAGATGATTTAGTTTATATAAAAATGATTTTAAAAAATGATTTATTCAAACAAATTGACTATTTCTTTTATTCAGATATGGGACTATATGAAATTTTAATTGAAAATGGCTTTAGTGAAAAAACTGTATATTATGCTCCAACTTATATGACAAATTATTATGATGTTAGTTTATATCAAAAATTTAATAATTATGTTGTTATCTCTAATCAAATTACAAGTGATGAAGTAATTGAAATTGTTGATAATACTACTGATCATGTGATAGTAGAAGCTTTTGGTATGGCATGCTGCTTTTATTCGAAACGCCCTTTAGTAACTAATTATTTAAAATTTAAAGAATACAAAATGAAAAATATCGAAGGTAAACTCGCATTATTAAAAGAAGAAACTAGAGATAATTATTATCATTTAGTGGAAGACCAAAATGGTGTTAGAATATTTGAAGAAAATCATTACTATTTAGCAAGTGAACTTGATCAAATGAAAAAGGTGCCCTATATAATGGTTCACAACCTAGATTTAACCAAACAAAATTACTATCCAGTTGTTTCCTTATATAATAGTTATGTAAGTGAGGACATTAATTCAAAAACACTTGAATCAGAACTTAAAAAAATAGTTATTCCGCTATATAAAGGAGCTTATGATAACAAAACTATTTTATTGAAGAAAGAGGTAAAGGAATGAAAAAAGTTGAATTATTAGCTCCAGCTGGCAATTTAGAAAAAGCCAAAATAGCCCTTCTTTATGGAGCAGATGCTGTATATGTTGGGGGAAAAGAGTTTAGTTTAAGAGCTAGAGCCTCCAATTTTACACGTGAAGATTTGAAAGATTTAAGTGAATTTGCCCATAATTTAAATAAAAAAATGTATGTAACTTGTAATATTATTCCTCATAATGATGACTTTGCAGGACTTGATGACTACTTAAAATTCTTAAGTGAAATAGGGGTAGATGCTATTATAACATCAAGTTTAGGATTAATTCAAAAAGCTAAAGTTATCGCTCCAAATGTTGAAATTCATATTTCAACGCAAACTTCAATAACTAATAGTAAAGCTATTAAATTTTGGCAAACAGTAGGTGCGACAAGAGTAGTACTTGCTAGAGAGGTAAGCATTAAAGAAATTGAAAAAATCAGAAAAAATACTAGTCTTGAACTTGAAGTTTTTATCCATGGCGGTATGTGCGCGAGTTACTCTGGCCGGTGCACTTTAAGTAATTATATGACTAAACGCGATGCTAATCGAGGTGGTTGTGCCCACTCATGTAGATGGAATTATAGCTTAATATATGGAAAAAAACAACTAAATTTGCCAAGCGAATTTTTCAACATGGGGTCTAAAGACTTAATGTCAATTGATCAAATTGAACGTTTAATTAAAGTTGGTACAGCCTCACTTAAGATAGAAGGAAGAATGAAATCACCATATTATATTGCGACGGTGGTGAGAAGTTACCGAATGGTAATTGATGAATATTATAATTTAGGCTTTGTTAAAAAAGAAACTTTAGAATTTGCTAAGCATGAAATTCAAAAGGCTGAGAATAGACTTACTAGTTGTGGCTTTTTAGAAGGAATGGTTACACCTAATGAACAATTATATGAAGTAAGAAATGAGGAGCCTACTAAAGAATATGTTGGTTATGTTTTATCATATGATGAAGAGACAAAAACCGCTGTTATCGAACAGCGTAATTATTTTAAGTTAGGAGATACTCTTGAGTTTTTTGGTCCTAATCTTCCTAATACCTTATATGTTGTTGAAAAAATGATTGATGCAACTACAAATGAAGAACTAGATGTTGCAAGACACCCACTACAGCAATTTAAAATGCAAGTTCCTTTTACGGTTCATCCTCATGATATGGTTCGCTTAATTAAGTAATAAACTACATATCTATTGCAAAAAAAACTAAAATTTGGTATAATACTATAAACATAAGACTTTAGAAAGAAGGAAATAAAAATGAGTAAAAATACTGTATATGTAACTCAAGCAGGTTATGATGAGTTAGTCGAAAAGTTAAAAAGATTAAAGAAAGAACAAACTGAAAATATTATCGCATTACAAGAAGCACGTGCTCAAGGTGACTTATCAGAAAATGCTGATTATGATGCTGCACGTAACAATCAAGCTAGAATTGCATCTGAGATTAAAGAAACTGAACAAGCATTAAAGGTTGCGGTTGTTATTTCAGGTGAAGAAGGAAATAACTTAGGTAAGTTTGTTGATGTAAATTTCTTAGATGAAGGTGTAGTTGAAACTTATCATATCGTTGGTACAATTGAAGCTGACCCTCTTGCTCAAAAAATATCAGATGAATCACCACTTGGAAAAGCAATTATTCACTCAAAAGTTGGTGACCGTGTTTTAGTAAAAACTGAAGATGGTGAACAATTTGAAGTAAAAATTGAAAGAATCTCTGAAAAAGATCCTACAGCTGTACCTGAAAAGAAACGTACTACTAAGAAAAAATAATGAAAACTATAGTTATTGTCGTCGCAATGGACAAGGAACTTTTAACATTTAAAAGTTATCTTGAAGAGTTACAAGAACAAGACTTAAATAATAAAAAAATTTATGTTGGAAAGCTTGGTAAGTATCAAATTATTCTTTCAAAATCAGGAATTGGAAAAGTTTCATCAGCCATTATCTTGACAATGTTGATTGAAAAGTATCATCCAAGTTTAGTCATCAATATGGGGATTGCTGGTGGTTATAAGCGAATACTTAAAACCCTTGATAGTGTAATTGTAACTAAGGCTCTTTATTCTGATGTTAATATGCTTGAAGATGCTTATACAGATCTTGCATATGGACAATTAGAAGATATGCCACCATATTTTGAAATTGATGAGTCACTTCAAAAACAACTTCATTTAATTGTTCCAAGTAATGTATATTTTGGAACTGCCCTTTCTGGTGATCAGTTTGTTACTTCATATGATAAGTGTCAAGCTCTTGTTGATAAATATTTTTCAAAATATGACGTACTTACATTTGATATGGAAACTGCTTCAGTTTTTCACACATGCTATCTTTACAAATTACCATGCCTTGTAATAAGAACTATTTCAGACCTTATTGGTTCAAGTGATGCCCTAGATTATGGTGTTTTCTCCGTAAAGGCAAGTGAAATAGTTGGGCATTTATGTAAAAATATAATTGAGAAAATAGAAATTTAAATAGTTTATTATTTCACCAAGGAGTTAGAATAAATGGCTCTGTAAATAACTGATGGTATTAGAATTTAAAAAAAGTCTAAATATGCTAG
>OLXB01000331.1_pt1 | contig 27670 bp, 29 predicted proteins | sample 1673681 | NCBI WGS metagenome assembly OLXB01 (sample SAMEA103958121, study PRJEB25191) | human gut metagenome
TGGTAAAGCCCATGCCGCTGCGCTCCTCGCCGCCGGTGGTGAACAGTGGCTGCCGAGCCTGCTGGATATCCTCGATCCCCGCGCCCCAATCCCGGACGGTGATCTCCAACGTGTTGTTGGGAAGCAGCTTCAGCTTCACCGCGATTTTGCCCAGCTGATCCGGATATCCGTGGACGATGGCGTTGGTGACCGCTTCGCTGACGGCGGTCTTGATATCTCCCAGCTCGTCCAGTGTGGGATCCAGCTGTGCCGCAAAGCCGGCAGCCGCCACTCGGGCAAAGCCCTCGTTGCTGCTGCGGCTGAGGAATTCCAGTGTTACATAATTTTCAACGCGCTGCATATGTACGCTCCTCTCCGTTTCGTGTCATCCTGTCATTCCGTATATGTCCTTTTCTGCGGCTTAGGCCGCAGTTTTTGTGTTTATGACTACCGTATGGCCATCATTCGCCCCAACCCGGCTGCTTCCAGCACCTTTTTTGGCTGGGGCGCTACATGCCGCAGCTCCACACAGCCGCCCAGCTCCCGCATACGCTGCCATCCCCGCAGCGCCACGGCGATACCTGCACTGTCCATAAACGTGATGCCGCTGAAATCCAGCACCAGCTCCGACGGCAGCGAGGCTTCGATCTCCCGCTCCAGCTTCGTCAGCAGGCCTTTCGCCCCGTGATGGTCCAGCTCTCCTTTCAAATACAGTTCCAGAATTCTGTCCTGGCATGTGGCCGTTACTTCCATTTTGACGCTCCTTTGTCCCGATCTGAACGCACCCGCTTCGATGCGCTGTACTCCTGTCGCTTCCGGCGCAAAAAAATAATCACCGCAGAGAAAACTCTCTACGGTGATTATACGAAAATTCACTTGCGCTTTTACACGAAATCCGCCGATGAAACCGGCAAATCCAAGCTTTTTGCTGATTTTATGGGCTGACAAGCGTTTTCTGCCTTACAGCTTCATAGCAGCGGCGGATTCCTCCAGCTTGGCGATGAGGGAACGGGCCTTTTCGGCCTTTTCCCGCTCGGCGTTGACCACGTTCTCTGGGGCGCGGGAGGTGAAGGACTCGTTGGCCAGCTTGGCCTCGATACGCTTCAGGTTGTCCTCGGCCTTGGCCTTTTCCTTGGCGATGCGCTCCAGCTCGGCGGCAATGTCCACCAGCTCTGCCAGCGGCAGATAGATGTTGGCGTCGTGGGTCGCCACGGTGACCATGCCCTTCAGATCAGCGGGAGCCTGAGCGGTGACCGTCACCTCGCTGGCATAGGCCATGCGGGTGATGAAGTGCTTGCCCACCTCGTAGGTTTCAGGCCGCTTGGTCACAAGGATCAGCTGCGCCTTCTTGGAGGGCGGCACGTTCATCTCGGCGCGGCGGGCACGGACAGCGGTAATGGCGTCCTTCACATTCTCCATGTCGGACTCCGCCTGGGGGAAATGCAGCGCATCCTGATAGGTGGGCCATGCGGCGCGGATCAGGAAATCGCCCTCGTGGGGCAGCGCCTGCCAGATCTCCTCCGTCAGGAACGGCATGAAGGGATGCAGCAGCTCCAGGATACGCAGCAGCACATAGCACAGCACGTTTTCGGCGGCCAGCTTGGCGGCGGCGTCCTCGCCATTCAGGCGGGTCTTGGTCAGCTCGATATACCAGTCGCAATAGGTGTCCCAGATGAAGTCGTAGATCTTGGCGGAGGCCACGCCCAGCTCGTAGGCATCCATGTTCTCGGTGACCTCACGAATCAGGGTATTCAGCTTGCTGAGCACCCACTTGTCCTCCAGCTCCAGCTTCTCCGGCAGCTCCACCTTGTCGATGGTAAGGTTCATCATGACGAAGCGGCTGGCGTTCCAGATCTTATTGGCAAAGTTGCGCATTGCCTCGCACTTTTCCACGAAGAAGCGCATGTCGTTGCCGGGGCTGTTGCCGGTGATGAGGTTGAAGCGCAGCGCGTCGGCGCCGTACTTCTCCGCCATCTCCAGCGGGTCGATGCCGTTGCCCAGCGACTTGGACATCTTGCGGCCCTTGTCATCGCGCACCAGACCGTGGATCAGCACGGTCTTGAAGGGCTCCTTCTTCATCTGCTCCATGCCGGAGAAGATCATGCGTGCCACCCAGAAGAAGATGATATCGTAGCCGGTGACCAGCACGGAGGTGGGATACCAGTAGTTCAGGTCGGGAGCGTTCAGATCGGGCCAGCCCAGCGTGGAGAAGGGCCACAGGGCGGAGCTGAACCAGGTGTCCAGCACGTCCTCCTCGCGGGTCAGGTGGGTGCAGCCGCACTTCTCGCACTTGGTGGGATCCTGACGGCTGACGTTGATATGGCCGCACTCATCGCAGTACCACGCGGGGATCTGATGGCCCCACCATAGCTGACGGGAGATGCACCAGTCGTGGACGTTCTCCATCCAGTTGATATAGGTCTTGGTGAAGCGCTCGGGCACGAACTTGACGGTGCCGTCCTCCACCACGCGGATGGCCTCCTTGGCCAAGGGCGCCATCTTCACGAACCACTGGGCGCTAATCAGCGGCTCCACGTCGTTATGGCAGCGGTAGCAGTTGCCCACGTTGTGGCTGTAGGGCTCGGTTTTCACCAGATAGCCCTCGGCCTCCAGATCGGCCACGATGGCCTTGCGGCACTCATAGCGATCCATGCCCTGATAGCGGCCGCCATTCTCGTTGATGGTGCCGTCGTCGGCGATGCAGCGGATGACCTCCAGATTGTGGCGCAGGCCCACCTCGAAGTCGTTGGGGTCGTGGGCGGGCGTCATCTTCACCGCGCCGGTGCCGAAGCCGATCTCGCAGTACTCGTCGCCCACGATGGGGATCTCCCGGTTCATGATGGGCAGGATGCACTTCTTGCCGATCAGGTGCTTGAACTTCTCGTCCTCCGGGTTCACCGCCACGCCGGTATCGCCCATCATGGTCTCGGGACGGGTGGTGGCGATGATGATATCGCCGGTGCCGTCGGCCAGCGGATAGCGGACGTACCACAGATTGCCGGGCTTTTCGGTGTATTCCACCTCGGCGTCGGACAGGGCGGTCAGGCAGTGGGGACACCAGTTGATGATGCGGCTGCCCTTGTAGATCAGGCCCTTTTCATACAGCTCGCAGAAGGTCTCGCGGACAGCGCGGGAGCAGCCCTCGTCCATGGTGAAGCGGTCACGGCTCCAGTCGCAGGATGCGCCCATCTTCTTCTGCTGCTCCACGATGCGGCTGCCGTACTTCTCCTTCCACGCCCAGACGCGCTCCAGGAACTTCTCGCGGCCCAGATCGTGGCGGGTCAGGCCTTCGCTCTTACGCAGCTCCTCCTCCACCTTGATCTGGGTGGCGATGCCGGCGTGGTCGCTGCCGGGCAGCCACAGGGCTTCGTAGCCCTGCATGCGCTTATAGCGGATCAGAATGTCCTGCAGCGTGCAGTCCATGGCGTGGCCCATGTGGAGCTGGCCGGTGACGTTGGGAGGCGGCATGACGATGGAAAAAGGCTTCTTGTCGGGGTTGGGATCGGCGTGGAAGCAGTCGTTATCCATCCACATCTTGTAGATGCTGGACTCCACCTCCCGCGGATCGTACACTTTCGGTAATTCCTTATGCATAGGGAGTTCTCCTTTCCGTATTTGGCAAAAAGGGCAACAAAAAATCGCTCCGTTTTGCCATAGCAAAACAGGGCGAACGATTGTCCGTGGTACCACCTGTATTCGGGAATGTTCCCGCACTCATGCGGTGCTGTCACACCGCGCCCCGCTAACGGAGGGCAGCCGTTGCGGCCTACTGCACGTTCAGCCGAAAGCTCAGGGACGACTTTGGCGGGGCGTCACGAGCGCTTACACCGACCGCGCTCTCTCTCGGCATCTGCTGACCGCCTACTGCTTCCCTTCATCGCTGTTCAATATTGCAGATAGTATACTATATCGATCTTTGGATGTCAACATTTTTTCACCCAGAGAAGCAGCGGCACGGGAAGCCGGTGCTTCCCGTGCCGCTGGGCTCTCTATAGCTGGCGTATCTGCCCCTGGATCAGCTTGCTGACCGCGTCGGCGAACCATCCGATGGTGGGGATGCGTGTCAGAGCCTTGCCGTAGATCTTCCGGCCGCCCTCCAGCTCCAGGTCGCTGCCGGTAAACACGCATACAGGCGTGATGCCCTGACGGCGCAGCAGACCGGCTTCCGTGGCGGTATCCTGAATGCCGCGCTTGCCGCTGTACACATAGCCGCCCAGCGGCAGCGCGCCGATGGGGATGCGCTGGTCGTCATTGGGACTGGCGTCGGAAAGGATGATGAGCAGCCGGTGGTCGCTGCGGCTGCGGCGCATCAGCCACCCCATGGCCCGCAGGGCCAGCCCGTCCCGGTTCCACCCGGCGGCCACATAGTCGAAGATGGCATCGTTTCTGCCCCGCTGGTCATAGTCCCGCAGGATCCGCAGCACCGTGCAGCCGCTGACGGAGCAGAACTCCGTCACCCGCACGGGAATGCGGCAGCGCTCCAGACTTTCCGCAATCAGGTAGGCCTGTGTGGACAGCTTTTCCTGCTGCCGGTTCTGGGAGGCGGAGCCGTCCAGCAGAATATCCACCGTCAGGTCGCCCAGCTCGCTCTGCTGCCGCTGGACGAACACCTTTTCCTCCTCCAGCGCCGCGCTGCGCCACGCAATCGGCGCATAAAGCTGCCCCGCACGGGCCAGATTGACGGATACGTCGCTTTGCAGCAGGATCGTATTTTGCAGCTTTTGTGTCAGTTGAGCGATGATGAGTTTGTTTTCCACCAGATGAGCCTGATAGTAGGCGCGGTTTTTCTTCCGCTGCTGACGGAATGTCTCCACATCCCACGCGGTCTCCCGGCTCAGCTCGTGCTTGACGGGCTCACCTTTGGTAAAGTGCAGGCGGCAGTTTTTATGCACGCTGGTGCACAGCTCCCGCTCTACCTGTGCCAGCTCCGGCGGCGTCAGCATGGACACGCCGAAACAGTCCTCCACATAGCGCCGCAGGATCAGCTCCGGCGTTCTTCCCTGCAAAAACGATAAGGGATGCGGGCGCTTCTTCCCCGTCTCCTCCTCATCGGGGCCGCCGCCGGACTGCTCCAGACGGCGCAGGGCGTTGGGCTGCACGAAGCGGCTGGTGCGTCTGCCCTTTCCGATAGAACGGCCGACCCACATGCTCCACTGACGGTCGGTGACGCTGCGGCGGGCCCGGTGGAAGTACTGATACAGCAGCGCTTCCATGCGATCCATGATCTGCTGCTCGTCCCACGTGGGATCGAAGGTCAGGGCGTCCAGCACGTCCTTCTGCCAGGCGTCCTCCTGCTCCGGCTGGCCCAGCGCCCGCCGGAACCACGCCGCGTGCAGGCTCTCCGCGCTTTGCGGATCGGCGGCATGCGCTTCTTTCACCACTCGGCGGGCATAGTCCTGCCGCAGCTCCTGCAATACGGGACGATCCGGCAGCGCCCGGCGGTAGGCCGCGCCCTCCAATCCCAGCCAGAACAGGCCGCTGTACAGCTCGCCCTTGGGCTGGTGCTGAAAGGTGTGAAACAGAGGCTTGAAGCGGTCAAATTGGTAATACCGGTACACAAGGCCGATGATGGTATTGAAATACAGCTGCGCCTCGCCATCGCTGTCATAGGACTGGAACTCCGGACGGACGTCATAGTTTTCCGCGCCGTTCCACACCTGATTGGCCGCACGGCGGCTCTGGATATCTTCTCTGTCCATATCAGTTGCCAAACAGCTTCGCCCGGTCGGCGTTCTGTGGAATGCGGCTCCACACCGCGTCCGCCACCAGCTGCCGCTCGAAGGGATCGAAGGCCTTGTTGATGATACCCAGCTTCAGCGCCTCGCCAGAGGTGATGCCCTTTTCGATCAGGTGCAGCGACGACAGCAGGCCACGCAGGTCAAGGGCCTTGGTGGAGATCTCGCCGTTGTCGCACTTCTGCCGCAGGTCGCGGAACAGGGCGGAGAACTGCTCCACCCACTTAGTGCTCAGCTCCGGAAAGCCCCTCCGCAGCAGCTTTTGCAGGTTATCCTCGGAGATCACCGGCATGTCCAGCACTACAAAGCGGGACACCAGCGCCTCGTTCAACTCACGTGTTCCGGCGTAGCCGTAGTTCATGGTGCCGATGAAGCGGGTGGCGGGGTCAAGCTCGATGCGCTCATAGCCGGGAACATCGATGACGCGGCGGAAGTCCAGCGTGGCATGCAGCACCGCCAGCGCCTCGTTCTTCGCCATGTTCACCTCGTCCAGCACGCCGAAGCCGCCCAAACGGGCGCACTGGCAGATGGGGCCCTCCCGGAACACCACCTTGCCGTCCTTCAGGGTGTCCGCGCCGATCAGGGACGCGGCGTCCACGTTCACATACATGGACACATCCCAGTTGGGACGGCCGAACACGGCGGCAAGGTTCTCCGCCAGCACGTTCTTGCCGGTGGCCTTGGGGCCTGCCAGCAGCAGATGCTCGCCGCACAGCAGCGCCGCCGCCGCGCTCTCCCAAATCTCTTTGCCGTAGTACAGAAAGCGCGGCACGGGAATGCGCGCCTCTGCCTCCGGCGCAGCGGGATACTGGCTGCGGAAATGACGTATTTCATCCAAAAGCGCCATATCGATGCCCTCGTCCTGAAGCTCTTTCCAAATATCCATGGTCTTACCGCCCTTCTGCGCATATTTTTTGATGGCATATTATAATCCCATACGCCGTTAATGGAGCGTTAAGAATATGGTGAAGGCTGCCATTTTTTGCAGAAAACCGCCGGAGCCATGTGAACGGCTCCGGCGGTACACTATATTATAGCTTCTTTTCCAGACAGACCAACTGGACGCCGGGAATGCCATTGAACACGCAGGGCATGATGCCCGCCTCCCAATAGCCCAGACCGGCGTACAGCTTCCGCGCCGCCTTATTGCGGGCGTTGGTGTCCATCCGCAGGTAGGGGCAGCCGTTTTCACGGGCATAGTCCTCATAGAACGCGACAAATTTCGTGCCGTAGCCCTTTCCGGAACAGGCAGGCTCTACCACCAGTGTGTGCAGCACCATCACCTGCTCATCCGGTACATCGGGGTAGCGCCACGGTACATCGGCATACACCGGCACCTGAATCCTGTTGATGCGGGCCGCCGCTACCACCGCGCCGCCCTCCTCCATGACGAACAGGTCGTCGGCGTCCAGCGCCGCACGGGCCGTATCCGCCGTGGGGTATACGCCGCGGATCCAGCCTACGGTGGACTTGCCGCACTCCTCATTGTCATGGATATGCTCATAGATCGCCGCAATGTGCGGGATATCCTGTTCGGTGCCTTTTCGGATCATGGGAAATCCTCCTGACTGCTTTTTTCGTATTATAGGCAATGCCGCGCCGCCTGTCAAGCGGTTTGTCCCTTGCCAAATCTCACGGGACATGGCATAATGGGGGCAAAGAAAGGATGGATGCCCTATGAAGAAAATCGCGGTCATCACCGGCGCTTCCAGCGGTATGGGAAAGCGCTTCGCCGAAACCATTGACCAGTTCGGCACATTTGACGAAGTATGGGTCATCGCCCGCCAGTGGGACAAGCTGGAGGCTCTGCGCGACACCGTGCCTTTCCCGATTCGGGTGCTGGCCACGGATCTGACGGATCGCGCCAGCTTCAATATTTACAAGGCGGCGCTGGCGGAGGAACCGGTACAGGTGGGGCTGCTGATGAATTGCAGCGGCTACGGCAAGTTCAGCGCGGTGCTGGACACGCCGCTGGAGGTCAACCTCAACATGACCGACCTGAACTGTCAGGCGGTGGTGGCCATGTGCCAGCTGACAGCGCCCTACATGCCCCGGGGCAGTCAGATCATCAATATCGCGTCGGTGGCGGCTTTCCAGCCTATCCCCTACATCAACGTTTACGGCGCTACCAAGGCCTTTGTGCTGAGCTTCAGCCGGGCGCTGAACCGTGAGCTGCGCCGTCAGGGCGTTGGCGTCATGGCGGTATGCCCCTTCTGGACAAAGACCGCATTCTTTGACCGGGCCGTGACCGGCGGCGAAGCCATTGTGAAGAAATACGCCGCCATGTATGACCCTGATGACATTGTGCGCCGCACGTGGCGGGACGCCAAACGGGGCAAGGATGTGTGCAAGTACGGCTTTGTGGCGCGGGGACAGGCGGCGCTGACGAAGCTGCTGCCCCACAGTCTGGTGATGGACGTGTGGATGAAGCAGCAACATCTGTCGTGATCTCCGGTCATCCGGCGATAGATATCTTTATGCGCGCCTCCACAGCAGGCGGTTGTCCTCAAAGAGCGCCGTCAGCCGTCCGGTGTCCTTCAGCCACGCCAGATACGACTTCACAGTGCTGCCCACCAGCACGTACTGCTCAAAGGTCAGGGTCAGGCCGTAGTCATCAAACAGCTTCTTCAGCAGCTCCTCGAAGATGACAGGCTCGGCGCACAGCTCCACCATGTGGTCGGCGATCTCCAGCACCTTATCGATGTTGTACTGGGCCAGCGGGGCGATATCCTCCGTCACCTCGGCGTGAGCGGGAACGAAAGCGGCAGCCTGCATGGTTTTCACCTTTTCCAGCGTGTCCAGATAGGCGGCCACATCGTAGACGAAGCCGATCTGGTACTTGTCCAGCGTCTCGCGGCTGGACAGGCAGTCCGCCAGATACACCACATCGTCCGGGCTGCGGAAGCCTACCATGTGGAAGAAGTGCCCCGGCAATTGCAGCAGTGCAAAGCCCTCCGGCAGCACGCCGGGCGTCAGCTCCTTGGCGTCGCTCTCCTGCGCCATCAGAAATTTGTGGCGCAGATCCTTGGGCGGAAAGCCGCCGTACAGGAATGCAGGCTCCAGCACCGGATGCCGGGTAATGTCGCACTCGATGCCCTGCGCGTAAATTTTACACTTGGTCTGGCCCTGCAAATAGCGGTTGCCGCCGATGTGGTCGGCATTGGAATGGGTGTTGTAGATGGCGGTCAGATGCCAGCCGTTGGCGTCCAGCAGCTGCCGCACCTTGCGGCCTGCGTCCTTGTCGTTGCCGCTGTCAATCAGGCAGACGTCTGTATCGTTCAGCTTCACAAGACCCATCTTGGAGGGGCTCTGGATATAGTAGCTATTGCCGATAATGTGATTCAATTCGTACATAAGGCACCTCTTTTCTTATGATCTCTTACCTATATTTATATAGCAACAGGGTACACTTGTCAACGAAAAGGCCCGAACCGGCATGCCGGTTTGGGCCTTTTCTCATGGGAGAGCAATGTCAGAAAGCAAAGGTTTGCTTACTTCTTCTTGGCAAGCTTGCCCTCTTTGCACATGGCGACCACCATGCCGGTCAGGGCAAACAGAGCGATGGCGTTGGGAATGACCATCAGGTTGTTGAACATGTCGGTCAGCTCCCACACCAGATCGTTGCTGGCCAGCGTGCCGATGAACACGAACACCAGCGCGATCAGGCTGTACACCACGGTGCAGCGGCGGGGATTCTTCTTACCGAACAGATAGTTGGCGTTGATCTTACCGAACAGGTTCCAGCTGAGGACGGTGGAGAACGCGAAGAAGAACAGGCACACCGCCACGAACATGGCGCCGAACTTCTCGCCGAACACGGTGCCGAAAGCGGTCTGGGCCAGATTGGCCTTGGTCAGCGTGGTGCTGGCGGCAGCCGCGCCGCACTCGGCCAGAGGGCCGTCGGCGGTATACAGGGTGGAGATGATGACCAGCGCGTTGAGGGTCAGCACCACAAAGGTATCGATGAACACACCGATCATGGCCACCACGCCCTGATCGTGGGGGTGGGCCACGTTGGCCTGTGCGTGTGCGTGGGGGGTGGAGCCCATACCGGCCTCATTGGAGAACAGGCCGCGCTTGGCACCCTGACTGATAGCGGTCTTGATAGCGTAGCCGAAGCCGCCGCCGATGATGGCCTGAGGCTGGAAAGCATACTTGAAGATCATGGCGAAAGTAGCGGGGATGTAGGTGATACGGGCCACCAGAACAGCCAGACCGCCCAGCAGGAAGATAGCCGCCATGATGGGAACGATCTTCTCGGTAACGGAGGCCAGACGCTGCACGCCGCCCAGGAAGATAATCGCGCAGATGATGACCAGGATCATGCCGGACACCCAGGTGGGAATGCTGAAGGCGGTGTTCATGGTGGAGCCGATGGAGTTGGACTGCACCATGCAGCCCATGAAGCCCAGCGCCAGCACGATAGCCACGGCGAAGAAGCCCGCCAGGAACTTTCCGAAGCCACCCTTGAACGCGGTGGTGATGTAGTACACGGGGCCGCCGCGGACGGTGCCGTCGGGATCGACGATACGGGTCTTTTGGGCCAGCGTGGCTTCGGCGTAGATGGTAGCCATGCCGAAGAAGGCGATGACCCACATCCAGAAGATGGCGCCGGGGCCGCCGGTCAGGATAGCGCCGGAAGCGCCCACGATGTTGCCGGTACCCACCTGAGCGGCGATGGCGGTGGCCAGCGCCTGGAAGGAGCTCATACCGGAGTCGTGCTTGTCGCCCTTCAGCTTCAGGTTGCCGAACACCTTGCGCATACCCTCGCCGAAGCAGCGCACCTGCACGAAGCGGGTCTTGATGGAGTACCACAGACCTACGCCGATCAGCAGAAACACCAGAATGTAGTTGCTCAGGTATTCGTTGATCTTACTTACGATGGGAAACAGTACGGATTCGATGGCTTGCATGTTGATTCTCTCCTTTTTCGCAGAAAAATAGAGCCGCTGCCATGCAGCGACTCCGGAGAAACAAGGTAGACACTCAAATGTCTTCTCTGTCCTTTTGCCTGAGAGATTCAGCGCGTTCGCGCCTTACACCTTCGGCACCCAATTCAATGGGATTCTCCAGAGTCCCCTCCCCTTTCAGTTTTCCGTTGGAATTCTGAAAGGCTCATCGGGCGCTGTTCAATTGATGAAGGGAGTATAGCACAGCTTTTTCCCGATTGCAAGCATTTTCTTCACAATTTAGAAATAATTTTTCACCTATTGACAATATCGTAATACGATGTTATAGTGATATCGTAAAACGATATTCAAGGAAAGGAGCGGAGCACCATGCCAAAACGGTCATTGGAGACCCTGTCGGAGCCCATGTTTTACGTGCTGATGGCCCTGCGCCGCCGGACGCTGTGCGGCGTGGAGATCGTCCACTGGATCGGCGAAACCACCGAGGGGCGCATAACGCTGGGGCCGGGAACGCTGTACACCATTCTCTCCAAGCTGACAGACGAGCAGATGATCCGGGAGGTCAGCGTGGAGGGCCGCAAGCGCACCTACGAGCTGACCGAAGCGGGAAGGAAGCTATATGATGCCGAATGTGACCGTCTGCGCCGCTGCATCCGCGACGCGGACAGAGAGGAGGAAAACGTATGATCAAGCTGCTGCCCTACTACCTATATCAGATCGACGCCATTGAGAGCTGGCTGGACGACCAGGCGAAGAAGGGCCTGTTCCTGACAGACGTTCGCTCCCGCCTGACCATGGGCTTTGAAAAGGGCGAGCCCCGTCCGGTGCGCTACCGCATCGACGTGAAGCAGAATCCCGGCACCTATGGTGAGAAAGAGCGCGTCGCTGATTACAAAGAATTGGGCTGGGAATACGTCTGCGAGCTGGCCGGTGATCTGGACATCTACCGCTGCGATGATCCCACTGTGCCGGAGCTGAACACCGATGAGGAGACGCTCCATGAGGTGCTGGACAAAAAGCTGAAAAGCCAAACGATATGGAGTATTGTCAGTCTGTGCGCGATTCCTGTATGGCTCTACTGCATCTTTTTCCTCTATTACTGGAAGCATACAGGCATATATGCGCAATTGATAAGCGGAGACGCCTGGATATTTGTTCCTGCGGGAACCCTTGTGCTGTTCTGGACAATTACCGCGGTCACCTGTATCGTCAGTGCTGTGACCACCAGACGGCGGATACTTTTGAAGCGGGCGCAGCGCTCCCCTGCCGAGCTGCGGCGGGGGAAGATCCTTCAACTGACATCCTTCGCCCTTCCGCTGGCCGCTCTGGTACTGTGTCTCATTTTACGCGCGGTAATCGCAGACCCCGGCAATCCCGTCCCTGTGGATGAATTTCCAGTACCGACGGCGGCGCAAGTGTTTTCCGATACATACGATCACTCTCTGGCAGTGGAATTTCCCGAATTGCTGTGTAACCATAGCTACCTGAGGCAAAAGGGGCCAAATATCGCCGATCCCGAAACGGGATCTTCCTACAGCAGTTGGTTCTACGACGCGGATGTGTTCCAAATCGCATGGCAGTGGGTCGCCGACGGCTATACGCGGGAACGTGCGCAGCTATTTGAGCTACAGGAGATCACCGTCCCCGGCTGGGAACACGCCTGGTACAGCGCAAATAGCGCCGTATGGGGCGGTCAAACGCTGCTGCTGCAAAATGGCAAAGAAGTCTGGGAGATCAGCTGCGATCGGGAGGAAAGCCTGCTGGACGCCCTGGATAAATTCGCCCGCTGAGATTCGGAAAGGAGACGCCGCGATGAGTAAGAGGAGGTATGGCACTGCCAAGGAGCTTCCCTATATCTGGTACGAGATCGACGCAGTGGAAGCTTGGCTGGATGAACAGGCACAACAGGGACTGCGGTTGACGGACATTCAGGGGAAGCTCTGCGTCTTTCAGCCCAGCGACAAGCCTCCTGCCCGTTATAGGGTGCATGTGAAGTCCCACAACGGCTACTACACCCAGCAGGAGGAATATAAGGAGACCATGCGGGAGCTGGGCTGGGAGTATGTAGGGCGGATCAACTACCGTGCCGACGTCTACCGGGCCGCACGGCCCGACGCGGTGGAGATCAACACCGACGAAAACGCCCTGCGCAGTCTGCTGCGCTCTAACATGTGGTTCGACGGCATCGCGGCGGCGGCGCTAATCGCCCTGACGGTTTACAGCCTGTGGAAGAAATTCGCCGTTACGAAGGCTTACAGTGGGTTTTATGATCTGCTGCTGAATGATATCTTTGTCGAATACCTCATTCCGGAGGTACTGCTGGCGCTGATCCTGGTGCTGCTGGCCGCCGCCTTTCTCGTCCGTCTGGCACGGCAGCGCAGGCGCTGTCTTCTGGGCCGGGACTGCCGGTTTGACGGCGTGCTGAGAAAGCAGAAGCGGTTCTATTTTGTACTGCTGGGGCTGCTGATCCTTATGTTTGCTTTTCCCATGCTGCCTACGATATTTGGCGTCCCCGAAGCCACCGAGAGCACCTCCTTTGACACCTGTCCCGTGGTGCTGCTGCAGTCCATCTCGCCGGAGGAGGCGGAGCAGATCGTGATGGAGGATTACGGCATCCCCGTCCGCAGCAATCACTACCTGCTGGCGGATAACACCACCTACCGGCAGGACGGCCCCACCATCCGGCTGGAAGGCGAGTATGCGGGTATCGGCTATTCCACCTTCAGCTACTGGGTCAACGTCAAGGACATCCGTACCGAATCGCTGGCGGAGAAGTACTACGCGGAAAAGGCAGCCGCCCACGACGATTGGCAGGCGGTACAGATCACCGGCTGGGATCAGGCCATGTACCGCCGGTACACCACAAATCTCCGGCAGGAGTTCCACAGCGACCGTCTACCGGACACCCCTGAAATATCTCAGCAGGAGCTGGTGCTGCGGCTGGGCAATCGTGTGGTCACGGTCGGCTATGACGGTGAGGCCGACATGATCCCCCGGCTGAACACCCTGTACGCCCGGCGCACAGCCGCCGAAACCACCGCATAACAAACGACCGCCGTACAGCGTTTGCTGTACGGCGGTCATACTTTATACAATTATTTCCGCAGCCAATCCGGACGCGACCGGCTGTGAACGCCGGAGACCAATCCCATGGCTGCAAAGGTCGCCAGAATGGAGGTACCGCCATAGCTGAAAAACGGCAGCGTCAGGCCGATGACCGGCATCACGAACAGGCACATGCCCACGTTGGCCAGTATCTGGAAGATCAGCATGCCCACCACGCCCACGCAGATGTAGGCGTCCAGCTTACTGTGGGCGTTGCGGGCCACATAGATGCACCGCAGCACGATAGCCGCCAGAATCGCCAGCGCCAGCAGGCAGCCAATGAACCCCAGCTCCTCGCCGATGACGGAGAAGATAAAGTCCGTGTGGCGGTTGGGCAGACTGGAGCTGTCCTTGCTCTGGGTCTGTACGCCGTGGAACAGTCCCATGCCCGTCAGCTTTCCACCGCCAAGTGTCATCAGGCTTCGGGTCTGGTGCCAGCCCTCCTCCATGGGGTGGAAGCTGTGGTCAAACACCACGATAAAGCGGTTTTTCATGTAATCCTCGATCACATCCTCCTCCCAGAGAATGTAGAAGGCCAGCGCCGCCGTCAGTCCGCCGCCGATGAACCAGCCCTTGGACACGCCGGCCACGAAGCACATGCAGATAAAGATGGCCACAAACACCAGATCACTGCCCATATCCGAGGAAATTTTATAGTACAGCAGGAAGAACACCATCAGGTGCGCGCCCAGAAACAGCACATCCGGCAGCTTTTTCAGCGTGCGGTTCTCTTGAAGCCACACCAACTGCCACGCCAGCACCACCGTGAAGGTCAGCTTCACGATCTCGGAGGGCTGCACCATGAAGGGCAGGAACGGGAAATCCAGCCACGCCAGATTGCCGGTGTCGCCCGCCTCGCCAAAGACCAGCAGCAACAGGATCATGCCGAGGCCGAACAGCGTCAGCCACAGCCAGCCCTTTTTCCGCATCAGCTCGCTGATATCCACCAGCGACAGCAGGAAAAACAGAATAATGCCGACCACCGCGCCGCCGGTCTGTACCAGCACCAGCCGCAGCGTATTCATATACCGGGTGGCGGAGTAGATCATCAGAATGCCATAGGCCGTGGCGGTACAGCAAAGCGCCAGCAGAACAAGATCTGTCTGCCGCAAAATATCCCGTAAAAATTCCCGCACACGCTGCATGAATGGTTCCTCCGTGGTCTCCGCCGGGGCGCATAGCAACCCAAAATAAACTCTGTACATTCTACCACAATACTTTTTCCCTGTAAACCTGTCTTACCCCCTTTCTTTTTTGAACTTTTTGTGATACGATAATGAAAATGGCAAAATAGGGTCGTTTTACTTTCCGAAAGGACGTTTACCATGCAGTATATTTCCCACAGCGTGTCCGATACCGAGGCGTTTGGCCGCCAGCTGGCCCAGCAGCTGCATCCCAATACCGTGGTGGCCTGCCGCGGCGGTCTGGGAATGGGCAAGACCGCGCTGACCCGCGGCATTGCTCAGGGACTGGGCTACACGGGCCGCGTTACCTCCCCCACCTTTACCATCGTGAACGAATATCTGGGCGAAACGCCCCTGTTCCACTTCGACATGTACCGTCTGGACGACAGCGACGCGCTGTTTGACATCGGCTGGGAGGACTATCTGGAGCGGGGCGGTGTGTGCGTGGTGGAATGGAGCGAGAACGTGGCGGATGCGCTGCCGTCCGACGCCATCATCGTAAGCATCGCCCGCGGCGAAAAAGACAACGAACGGATCATCACTGTAGAGGGAGGCGGCATCGCATGAAAATACTGGCTTTGGAAACGTCGGCCAAGTCCGTGTCCGCCGCCGTGGTGGGAAACGGCGCGGTGCTGGCCAGCGCCTACCAGAATATCGGTCTGACCCACAGCGTCACCCTGATGCCGCTGATCGACAGCATGCTGAAAAACGCCGGGCTGACTGCCAGGGACATGGGATTGATCGCCGTGGCCGCCGGGCCCGGCAGCTTTACCGGGCTGCGCATCGGCGTGTCCGCCGCCAAGGGATTGGCCTGGGCGCTGGAGCTTCCCTGCTGCGGCGTGTCCACACTGGAGGCCATGGCGGAGAACGCCCGCAGCTTTGAGGGCACGGTCATCTGCGCCATGGATGCCCGCCGCCAGCAGATCTATAACGCGGTGTTTGACTGCCATGACGGCGCACTGACGCGGCAGTGTGAGGATCGTGCCGTGGCGCTGGAGGTACTGGCGGAGGAACTGAAAAATTCCAATAACAGGAAAATAGTAGTTGGCGATGGCGCTAAGCTGTGCTATACTTATCTGTCAGAACAGGGGATCGCGTGCCGCATGGCGCCGCCTGACAGCCTGTATCAGAACGCCGTGGGCGTTGGTCTCGCGGCGGAGCGCATGGCGGTGGAGGGCCGCATGGCAACAGCGCAGGAGCTGCGCCCGGTCTATCTCCGCCTCAGTCAGGCGGAGCGGGAGCGGCTGGCAAAGGGGCTGCCCATTACTTTGGATCATCAATAATTTTATATACGGAGGATAAGATCATGAACGAAAAGTTCCCTACCCTGCACGTCGTAAACCACCCTTTGGTGCAGCACAAGCTGACGGTGATGCGCGACAAGAACACCAGCGTCAAGGACTTCCGCACGCTGGTGGGCGAGATCGCCATGCTGCTGACCTACGAGGCCACCCGCGACCTGCCCACCACCCTCAAGACCATCGAGACGCCTCTGTGCACCTGCGAAATGCCTGTGCTGGCCGGTAAAAAGATGGCCATCGTTCCTATCCTCCGTGCAGGTCTGGGCTTTGAGGACGGCATCCTCAATCTGATCCCCTCCGCCCGCGTGGCACATATCGGTATGTACCGCGACGAGGAAACGCTGGAGCCCCACTTCTACTTCCTGAAGTACCCCAAGGACATCGCCGAGCGCGACGTGCTGATCGTGGATCCTATGCTGGCTACCGGCGGCAGCGCCGACATGGCCATCACCAAGATGAAGGAGCTGGGCTGCAAAAACATCAAGCTGATGATCCTGGTGGCCGCTCCCGAGGGCGTGCAGTTCATCTACGACCGTCACCCCGACGTGGAGATCTACTGCGCCGCGCTGGACGACCATCTGAACGAAAACGGCTACATCGTGCCCGGTTTGGGCGATGCCGGCGACCGGATCTTCGGCACAAAGTAAAAATAGCTCTTTACAGTTTCGCCGATCCGTCGTATAATTGATATAGTAAACGCTGGATAGAAAGGCGGTGCCTCAATGGACGATTATACCAGAAAATTTAATGCCGCAGAGGATCGGGACGAGCAGGTGCACCATGTGCTGACCTCGGTGTATGAGGCACTGAAGGAAAAAGGCTACGATCCCGTGAACCAGATCGTTGGGTACATTCTGTCGGAGGATCCCACCTACATCACCAACCATAACGGCGCCCGTACCCTGATCTGTAAGATCGACCGGGACGAGCTGCTGCAAATACTGGTCAAACGGTATCTGGATATCTGACGTGGAAATCGCACAAAAGGGAAAGAAACCAGACGGTTTCTTTCCCTTTTGTTGTTTTTCTCAACCTTTCTGCCAGCGATTTGACACAGGGCCTTTTTTGTGCTATACTGGTGAGCGTTGATTGACAAGGGCAAGCATGGTTTTGGCGGTCAGCACGCACCGGAAAGCTGTGCTGTCCGGCGTGTTTGCCCCTGTTAATCGATGGAAATTCTTAAACAGGAGGACACAAAACAATGGCAGATGTGAAAAAAGGCGAAGGCCTTGTTTATAAAAACCACCCCCTGCGGCGCATCGACAACCTGATCTACTATGGCTCCATGGCAGATAAGTATATCGTCATGTTCCAGATCCTGGAATCCAAAAAGGAGCAGGATATGGACGTCGCCACCCGCGTTTCCGTGCAGCTTCAGCTGACCGATCCCGACCTGAAATCCCGCGACCGCGTGGTGAAGAAGTCGGAAAAAAGCAGCCTGTACGCCGCCATGGACGTTGGCTCCATCTGGTTGGAGCGTGCGCTGGCCGGAAAGCTGTAAGGGGGGCGCCCAATGAGATCTCACTACAGTCGTATGCTTACCGCGGCAGCACTGTCTGCGGTAATGCTATGTAATACCGTCGTCTGCGCGTGGGCGACCACGACCGACGCAGCCACCGCGCAGGACGCCGCTGTCATCAAGACCGCGCTGGCATCCGGTCTGGAGGCCAACGGCCAGAAGCCGGAGCTTCCCCGCCTGCTGCCCAGCGAAACAAAGGTCAAGTCCGTGGGCCGTGTGCTGGAAAAGGACATTCCCCTTTTCTTTGACCCCACCGAGGAGAGCAACGTCTACATCCTGCTTCCGCTGGACGCTATCGTGTCCGTGATGGAGGATCTGGGCGATTGGTTCCGGGTCAGCTATAACGACTGCACCGGCTTTATTCCCCCGGAGTATATCGAGCTTCTGAAGTATGACGAAGCTTTTGAGACCTACGGCGTGGTTGACGCCGAGGAAATGTCTCTGCTGGAGGAGGCCGATGGGAGCAGCGAAGTGCTGGCTACCCTGAAGGACGGTGACCGCGTGGAGGTCACCGGTCTGGAGAATGGCTACTTCGCCGTCAAGAGCGGCGACAAGACCGGCTATGTCACTGGCAACGATCTGGATCTTACCATGGAGAAGGAAGCGCCCGCACCGAAGGTGACGGTCAAGGCCGCCAATAAGGCCACCACCGCCGCGAAGGACGCCACGACCGAGGACAGCGCCGCCGAAGGCAGCACTGACACCGTCGTCAGCAGCGGTTCCGGCAGTGATATCGTCTCCTTCGCCATGCAGTATCTGGGCACGCCCTACGCCTACGGCGGCACCGGCTCCGGCGGTTTTGACTGCTCCGGCTTTACCATGCACGTCTTTTCCAACTTCGGTGTTAGTCTGGCGCACGGTGCGACACCCCAGCTGAATAACGGCTACGCCGTTTCCCAGAGCGAGTTGCAGCCCGGCGATCTGGTGTTCTTCTTCGGCACCTACAACACCAGCTCGGCGGCCAGCCACGTGGGCATTTACATTGGCGGTGGACAGTTTATCCACGCTTCCTCCAGCCGCGGCGTGATCATCTCCAGCCTCAGCGAGAGCTATTATGCCAGCCGCTACCTGTCGGCACGCCGCGTTTTCTGACGCAGCACCACATAGCATGTATAAAAATTTCCCTGACCGATGGTCAGGGAAATTTTTTATTTTCCTCTTGACAAACCATACTGCTGTGCATATACTGTCTATATCGAACATACACAGTTGTGACGGAGGTGTTCCTGTGGATCTTATCATCAGCAACGCCAGCGGAAAGCCCATCTACGAACAGATCTACACCCAGATCAAGAACTGCATCCTCTCCGGTGAGCTGTCACCGGGAGACGCGCTGCCCTCCATCCGGGCGCTGGCAAAAGACCTGCGCATCAGCGTCATCACCACCACCCGCGCCTATGACGAGCTAGAGCGTGACGGCTTCATCGACCGGGTGCCCGGCAAAGGCTGCTATGTGGCGGAGCAGAATCTGGAGCTGGTGCGGGAAGCTCATTTGAAGCAGATCGAGGATCACATGAGCGAGATCATCTCATTGGCGCAAGGTTGTTCGCTGACGGAGGAGGAAGCCGTGCGGATGCTGCGGCTCATGTGGGAAATGAAAGGAAGCGATGCGGAATGACAAATGCCATCGAATTACACGGTTTGACAAAGGAATATCCCGGCTTCCGGCTGGGCAGTCTTGACCTGACGCTGCCCTCCGGCAGCATTATGGGCTTGGTAGGCGAGAACGGCGCAGGCAAAAGCACCACCATCAAGCTGATTATGAACGCTGTCCACAGGGACAGCGGCGTCGTATCGGTGCTGGGGGTGGATAACCAGAGCGCCGCCTTTCATGCCATCAAGGAGGACATTGGCATCGTGCTGGACGAGGCCTATTTCTCTGAAGTGCTGAACGCCAACGACGTAGGCCGGATCATGGCAAACACGTATCGCCAGTGGGAGCAGGAGACCTACGAGGGCTATTTGCAGCGGTTCGGCCTGCCCCGGAGCAAGGCCTTCAAGGATTTCTCACGCGGCATGAAAATGAAGCTGGCCATCGCCGTGGCTCTGTCCCATCAGGCAAAGCTGCTGATTCTGGACGAAGCCACCAGCGGCCTCGATCCCATGGTACGGGATGAAATTCTGGATATCTTCAACGAGTACACCCGGCAGGAGGATCGTTCCATTCTGCTGTCCTCCCACATCGTCAGCGATCTGGAGAAGATCTGCGACTACATCGCCTTCCTGCATAAGGGGAAGCTGGTGCTGTGTGAGGAAAAGGACCGCCTGCTGGAGGAATATGCCCTGGCGCGGCTGTCCCATGAGCGGCTGGCCGATCTGCCGGAGGATAGCGTGATCAGCGCGGAGAACGATCCCTACGGCGTTCGTGCGCTGGTGCGGCGGGATATGGTGCCCCACGATCTGCCGCTGGAGCACACCAATCTGGAGGATATCATCCTGTTTCTGGCGAAGGGAGGCACGCGGAAATGAAAGGCTTACTGATCAAAGACTGGAAAACCCTTTTGAAGCAGATGAAGGTCATGCTGGCCATCACAGCACTGTTGGCCTGCGTCCCTAGTACTTATATGTCGGCGTTCGCGCTGTTTTACGCCGCCATGCTGCCCATCACGGCACTGGCCTATGATGAGCGGGCCAAGTGGGATGAGCTGGCGGCCATGATGCCCTATACCGCCAAGGCCATCGTGGGCAGCAAGTATGTGCTGGGTCTGACGCTGGTGCTGCAGGTGCTGGTGTTGTCCATGCTGTCCCGGCTGTTCGTCCATTCCACACCCATCGTAAGCGAGGAGACCATGTCGCTGCTGATCACGGCGTGTCTCTCCCTGATCCTGATGGCCATCGACCTGCCCTTTATGTTCCATTTCGGCGTGGAAAAGGGCCGCCTGATCTACATTCTGCTGACCTGTGTATTCGTTGTGGCGGGCGTCAATTACGCCGGCAAGCTGGCGGATGCGGTCAACGGTATCGAAACCGCTATGGTCACCACCGTGCCGCTGCTCCTGCTGGCCGCCGCTGTGATCGCGCTTCTCCTCTCCTACGTCATCTCCGTCCGGGTCTACCGGGTGCGGCGGGGATGACCGCTTCCATACGAAAAAGGACGGCCACGCCGTCCTTTTTCTTATGATGCACATTTCTTACAGGGTGTCAGACCGCGCCGCTCTACCTCGTCCCATGTAATCTCCTGCCCGTTCTTACCGGGACATGCCGCGTCATAGTGATAGCGCTTTCCGCTGGGCGAGGCATACACATGCTCTGCCCGTTCCGGGGGTGTAGTTTCTTCCGGTTCTGTGACTTCGTCGTCCGGAAGCGCCGCTTCATCGGGCGGCGTTGTGACGCCCTTCTGCGGAACCGTCACCTCCGGCTCCGTCTGCGCGGTAGAATCCTGCTGACCATGCTCCTGCAAGTACACCTCAAAGGTATCCTGCCGGTATTGCTCCTTCTGCTCTAAGTGCAGTACGATATAGCCTGTCAGCATGCAGCACACCAGCATGCACAGGGCGATCTCCGGCAGACAGCGGCCCAGCGGCACCGCCATCAGCTTTGCCAGCCACTCCTTCAGCGTAAGCCGACGGCCATTACCGCCGGATGTTTTCTGTCGGCGTTCCATGCCTGTCCTCCCCTTTCGCCGCGCTTACGCTTTCTCGATCCGCGTCAGCATCCTGACCGCGTATTTCAGGAACATTTTCACCGCCGGAGACACATCGGCCTTGGAATTCATGGCCACGCCCAGCGTGCAGTACGAGGGCGGATCCAAAGGCAGCATGGCGATATCACAGATGCGCTTCTCCGTAATAAGCTGGTTCATAATGCTCATGCCCAGCCCCTGCTCCACCATGGACATGACGGAGAAACTCTCCAGCGTGGTGAACTGCACATTGGGCTCAATACCGTTCTGGGTGAACAGCGCCTCTATGTCGTCGTCACAGCCCAGGGCCGGCATGATGAAGCGGTCATATTTACAGTTCTCCAGCGGATAGCATTCCGCGTTGGCCATGGGGTGATCCCGGGGCAGCACCGCCAGCATGGGATCCTCCGCCAGGGGGATGAACTCATAGGGCATGCCCTCCTGATAGCTAAAAAATCCAATGTCTGCGGCACGGTCGTCCAGCCATTTGGACACCTCCTGCCAAATGCCCTCCATCAGCTTGATGTGGATCTGGGGATAATCACGCTGGAACGCACTGATGACCGCAGGCAGCCAATGGGTGGCGATACTGGAATAGGAGGCGATGGTGACGCTGCCGATCAGCAGGCCGTTCATCTCGGCGGACAGCTCGAAAATACGATCCTCCTGCCGCAGAAATTCCCGCACCGTGGGCAGCAGCAGCTCACCGTTTTCCGTCAGCGTCACGCCCTTTGTATTCCGCCGGAATACCGGAAAGCCCAGCTCCTTCTCCAGCGCCGTCACCAGCTGGTTCACGCCGGACGGCGTGTAGCTGAGGGCTTCCGCCGCTTTGGAAAAGCTTCCGGTCTCTGCCGCCGCCAAAAAGGCTCTGCATCGTGCTGTTTCCATGGTTCCGCCTCCTTTTACTGTCAGTAATCCTGATATCTGCTGTCATATTTTATCGTTTTACTTTTCTTGTTAAATATTCTACTATATAATTGTCTAAATCACAAGCCTAAAATTCAAATTTTAAGGAGGAATCTGCCATGAAAAACATCCGTGCCTACCTGACAATCGCCGTGGTTTCCCTCATGCTGGTGGTGGTATCCGCCTTTTCCATGAGCACCATCGGCCATCAGGCCGCCGTCTGCGTGCCGCTGCTGTTCGGTCTCCTCTTTTGCTGGAGCGCCGTCAAAGCAATGCTGGCCCAGCTGGAAGAACCAGAGGTCGAAGCGGCTCCGATCCGTTTCACCGTTCTGACTCTCAAGGCCGCATGACCCGTTTCTTTTTCAAAAAAGCTTCGCAGAATTCGCCGCCCGCCAAGGCGGCGAACAAATAAAATCATTTTTTGCCGCGACATGTGCGTGGCAAAAAATACTTTGCGCGGAGAGAGTGTTTTTTCGCCCATCTATGGGCGGAAAAGCGCGGGTCGGAGTGATTCCTATATTTGTCAAAAAAGGGTTTCGCCCTTTTTTGACAAGCTGAAAAGCGCCCGCATACCACCGGTATGCGGGCGTTTTTTATCTTACGGTTCGCGGATCGTGCCACCATTTATCGTGACTCTTCCCTTGTCCAAACACAGGGCATCCTCCCCGCCGGGTACGACGATCTCGCCGCCGGCAACGGTAACGTCGCCCTCGCCCAGCCACAGGCCGCTGTCAAGGATCAGTGTGCCGCCCTCCACAGTGACGCTGCCCTTCTCGATGCTGCAATCACCGGTCACATGCAGTGTGTCGCCTTTCACCACCAGCGCCGCGTTTTGCAGCCACAGGGCGGGACAGGTCAGCGTACCGTCCTCCAGCAGAAGCAGTCCCTCCTGCTCCGCGTTGCTGCCGATGGCCAACTCCTCACCGCCGGTAACGGTGATCTCCGCGCCATCCCGGACAGCCAGCACCGGACGGGTCACAGCGCCCCAGCCCCAGATGCTCAGCTTGCTCACCGACAGGCTTCCGTCCCCGGTAAACAGCAGACTTGTACCGCCCAGCTCTCCGGAAATCGCATTGCTTCCGGTCAGCTCAAGATGCAGGGCACCCCAAGGCAGCAGATCTTCAAGGGCCGCGCCGTTCAGCTTCATCGTACCGCCAAACCAGCACAGCGGCTCCACTTGCGCCGCGCAAAGACCGTCCCACATCACGCTCTCACCGTCCACCGGAGCCCACTCCTCGCTGAAGGCCGTTTGGTAGTACGCGCCGCCGTCCTGTTCATTATCCAGCAGCGTAGCATTATAGGAATTTGCGGTGACGGATGCCAAATTGGCGGCAGCCAGCGTCCCCGCTCCGCCCTCGATGGTCGATTCCTTGGGAAGCTCACCGTTGAAATACGCCTGTCCGCCGCTCATCACGATCGCCGCGGCACCGTCAACGTTGTATTCATCTATGAGCGCCACGCCGCCCCGGAAGGTGCAGGCTTTCGCTTCCAAAAGCTGGCGGGCTAACAGCAGGCCGTCCGCCACCAGCACCTCGCCATTCACCTGCATCCGGTCGGTATAGACCGTGCCGCCCAACTGCGTATAGGCGGGCGCGTTGCCATTGCTCAGCAGCTCCATGTCCGGGCAAACCACCGTCACACCACCGGCCACCATCAGCGCTGGCAAATCGAACCGGTCGCCGCCGCAGCGGATGCCCGTGGTCGTAAAGGTCAGCGTACCGTCACCGGTAATCAGCACGCAGTCGAACCCGTTGAGGCAAGGCTCTCCGCCGCCGTCAATGGTGCAGTCGCCGGAAATGTCCAGCCGCAGTAAGCCGCCTGTGACCGGCATCAGGTTGGGGATCGCACAATCTCTGGCCGAAATGGTAAAAGCGTTGTACCGCTCACCATTCCAAGCCAGCCGCCCCGCGTTGGTCTCCACCTTCGCGCCGCCGTTGGAGAACTCAGCCACCGTCACGCCCTCTGTTTGAAACTCCCGTAGGATCAAATCGGTATAGCTTCCATCCGGCATATGTACGCCGTAGATCTCGCTGGTGCAGTCGTGGCCCTTTTCCGCAAAGGGCAGCTGGCTGTCGGGCTCCGCCGTGCCGCTGCTGGCGGCAATGTCGAACCAGCGGCGACAGCTCTCCGGCAGCTCCTCTGCTGTCAGCTCCGATGGCTCCGTATTTGCGGCGTCCTCTGTCGGCGTACCGCAGGCGTTCAGTACCAGCAGTAGGCATGCAAGCAGTAGAGCAAGCAGTCGTTTCATCCCTCGCTTCTCCTCCATTTTCCTTATTTGGCGTCCTGCGGCTTTTCAAATTCCTCCGCCACATCCATCAGCAGCTGTCGGATCGGCAAATGCTAGGGACAAGCATCTTCGTATCGGCCACACTTCACGCAATCCGAAGCCTTTCGTCCCGGCGCGGTATGCACCTGCTTATAGTAATAGTCCGCGTTCCAGTCGTGATGGAGCTGCTTAGCGTTCATCAGGGCAAACAGATCCAGAATGGCAATATGCGTGGGGCAGCCCGCTACGCAATACCGGCAGCCCGTGCACGGGATCAGATTCATTCCCCGGAAAATAGTTTTCACCTGTTCGATGGCCGCCAGCTCCGCCTCATTCAGCGGCGTAAAGCTCTGCATAAAGCTTGTGTTCTCCCGCATCTGCTGCATATCGCTCATGCCGGACAGCACCATGGCCACACCGGGAAAGCTTGCCGCAAAACGAATGGCATAGCTGGCGGGGCTTTCGCCGTGCAGGTCGTCCAGCACTGCTTTGGCCGCCTCCGGCAGCTTCACCAGATTGCCGCCCTTGACCGGTTCCATGATAAAGACCGGTTTGCCGTGCTTTTGGCACACCTCGTAGCACTTGCGGCTCTGCACCGTGGGATCGTCATAATTCAAATAGTTGAATTGCAGCTGCACCACCTCGATCTGCGGATACTCCGTCAAAATCTGCTTCAGAAACTCCTCCGTGTCGTGGAAGGATATTCCCACATGGCGCACTTTGCCCTCCGCCTTCAACGCCAAGGCCGTTTCATAGGCATGGCATTCCTTAAAATGACGGAAAGTGTTCTTATTCTGGGCGTGCATCAGATAGAAGTCGAAAATTCCACTCCGCAAATGTCCAGCTGGCTCTCAAAGAAAGGACGGATCTCCGCCTCGCTTTTGAAATAAGCATCCGTCAGCTTATCCATCAACACGTATCTGTCACGGGGATAACGGCTGGTCAGGCAGGTTTTCAGCGCCCGCTCGCTCTTTCCGTCAAGATAGCCATGGGCTGTGTCGAAATAGTTGAACCCCTCATCCAAAAAAGTATCCACCATCTGACAGGTCTGCGCCGTATCCACCTCGCCATCCTTCATCGGCAGCCGCATAAAACCAAAGCCAAAATTTTTCTTGATTCGTTCCATGAAATATCACTCCCCAGCATTGATTTCAATTATATTTTAACATAGCTGCCCCAAGATGAAAACAGATTTTAAGGAAAAATGCAAAAAAAAGCACCCTCCGAATGGCGGGTGATCGTAAAACAGTAAAATCAAAAAATGATGAAAACCTTGTGTCTTCAAGGGGTGCGGCGTGACTTCGGTCACGCCGTTTCCTGTTTCAGCAGTTCTTCCACGGGGATAAAGCCCACAAGGTCATAGGAAATGCGGATGCCCTGATACCGCTTGCCGCTGGACTTATCCGGGGCTTCAATGTAGATCGCCTTGACAAGCTCCCGCAGCGCATACGGGGTAAGCTCATCTAAGTCCTCATATTTGCGTACCCGCTGGATAAACTGCTCCAAATTTTCAATCTGTCGTTCCTGTACTTCGATTTCCTGCTGCAAAGTCTGAATTTCCTCTTTAAGCTGTGCCTGTTCGTCCTCATAGGTCTTGCTCATCATAGAAAACTTTTCATCTGTGATGCGCCCCGCCACATTATCCTCGTAAATGCGGATAAACAGACGGTCAAGCTCTCCCAGCCGCTTTTCAGCCTGTGCTAATCGCTTCTTGTGTCCGCGGATCGCGGCTTCGCTGGACAGCCGGAGCTTCTGCTCCATGACGGCACGGAAATGATCCTCATACCGGCTGACATAGGAAATTACAGTTCTCATGTGCATCCAGACCAATTCCTCCAGAACAACCGCGCGGATAAAGTGTGCCGAACAGCTTCCCGTATTGCTGCGGTAGTTGGCGCATACAAAATGATCCTGCCGCTTTTCAAAGTAGTTGGTGGTGCAGTAGCGCATTTTTGCGCCACAATCAGAGCAATAGACCATGCCGGAAAACAGGCTGCTCTTGCCCGTCTTTGTCCTGCGGTGACGCTGTTGGCGAATCTCCTGCACCTTGTCAAAGACCTCCTGCTCAATGATCGACGGGTGGGTGTTGTAGAAAACCGCCTGTTTTTCAATAGGCGTTTCCCGCTGCTTCTTGTCCCAGATGGAGTTGGTGTAGGTCTTGAAATTGACGGTACATCCCGTGTATTCCCGCCGTTCCAGAATGTGAACGACCGTGTTGGTGTTCCAATGGTACGGATCAGCGGTTTCCGGGCTGGGTGTCTTGATGCCCTCACGCTTCTTGTAGGCGGTGGGGTTAAGTACCTTTTCCTCCTGCAAGAGCTTTGCAATCTGCATCGGGCCTCGCCCTTCCATGCACAGCTTGAAAATGCGCTTGACTACCAATGCCGCCGCTTCATCCACGACCCACTTTGTCTTGTCCTCCGGGTCTTTACGGTAGCCGAATGGAACATTGACGGTCAGAGGAACGCCGCGTTCGCCCTTTGCCTTATTGACAGCACGGATCTTGCGGCTGGTGTCTTTGGCGAAAAATTCATTAGTCAACCTCGAATAAAGAATGACGGCTTATGCTTCGATATATCCGACAAAATTGTAGTAGATGTGAATATCGCGTTCCTCGTGATCGTCCACGGTATAGCGTTCGCTGATCTCAATTTTCTGAATCAGGCGCACCAGCGTGGGACGGTCTAATTCCTCAAGCTGGGCGTAATCCTGCATCATGTCCAGCCATGCGTCCACAGAGGATTCTGTTTCGAGGCGGGCGGCAAGCTGTTCTGTCAGTTCCTTGCGGCGCTCCTGCTTTTCCCGGCGCTCGGCCTCATACCGATTGAGGAGATTAACGCACACGCTTTCCGGGATGCGCCCCAAAACCTTATCTTCATAAGCGGGCTGAATCAGCTTATCCAGCTCCGGAAGCCGTTTGTCGATGGCGTTCAGCTCCGCTTGCAGCGTTCGCGTACGCTCCACGCTGGCGCTCTGCTCTCTCGCCAGGAGCTACGTCCTCAGCGTCTCACGGCTGTTCTGCGCCCACATTGCCTTGCAACGAATGTCTGTCATGACGATCTGCGTCAGCACCTTCTGGTTGATGTAATGGGACGAACAGGCATTTTTGCCGCCCGATGCGTAGAGGTTGCAGACATACGCCT
>OLXB01000338.1_pt1 | contig 27389 bp, 23 predicted proteins | sample 1673681 | NCBI WGS metagenome assembly OLXB01 (sample SAMEA103958121, study PRJEB25191) | human gut metagenome
TAAACGCCGACGTGCCGAGCATTTGTTTTGACGACGGCTTGACCCTGCCTGAGGGATGCAATCTCTATTCTTATTGCCACAACAACCCTATTTCGTATGTTGACCCGACAGGTCACTTTGCAATAGTGGCATTAATTCTAGGCGCATTTACATTGGCTGGTGGAATTGCAGGGGGTATTATTGCATATCAAAATGCAGCTTCAGATGGTAAAAAAGGTTCTGATTTAATATGGTCTGTTATAAGCGGCATAATACTGGGGGCAGGAATAGGTCTTGCAGCAGGAGGCGCATTTGTATTTTTAGGTGGAATGTTTGCAAGTCTTGGAGCTGCTGGACTTAACTCTATTGTTTTTGGCATAACTGCTCAAAAAGCTTTTGCATGGGGAGTTCTTGCTTGGAACATAACTGCATGGGGAATTATGCCTATTTATGGGGTAACCATGCAGGGGATAGATTATGAACCAAGTTCGGTTGTAGTACCTAAACCTCAAGAAACGCCACCTCATCCTGGAAGTAAAACGTCAATATTAACGGATAGATTCAGGAAAAAAATATTAAAATTTTGATAGGAGAGATTATGATAGTATTTTATGGTGAATTTTCTGAAGAAAGTAAAAAATATCTGCTAAAAGATAATGCTTTTATAAACTTTGTGGCGGGAATAATGGGATTTTTAATTTTTAGTATTATTACTTTAATTATTGCTGCTATATTTGATTTTTGGTGGTTAGCTTGGTTTTTATTCTTATATGTATTTGTTGCGTTAATTACATGTCTGTCTCCATATATCAATAAGGAAAAAACAATGCAGGCATTAATGCCAAAAAAAATTAGTATAAATGGAAAATTTATCTATTACGAATTAAGCAATACGACTATCGAAAAATCCTTAAAAAAGGTTAGAAAAGTTATTGATTATGGAAAGTTCTATCTGTTGAAATTGAGTTTTCCTCAAATAGGCGGCTATATTTGCCAAAAAGATTTATTGATACAAGGTACAATAGAAGAATTTGAAACTATTTTTGAGGGAAAAATTGTAAGAAAAAAGTAATAAAAACAGTCCGCGCGATGTTGTCGCGCGGACTGTTAAAAACAACAATATGACGATAGAAAAAACATAACCAGAAAAGAAGAGTACACATTGTCTACGGGGATAATGAGAACAAGTTGGGACTACGGATACGGCGATTCTTACTGGAAAGATCAACTTACAAGCTGGGGCAGCTATGGAACAAGCTACTTTGCCTACGACGACTCGGGCAACCCGACAAAGTACAAGGGAAAGACTCTCGAATGGGAAGGAAAGAGGCTTGCAAGGTATAACGAATCGGACATGAAGTATACGGATTTGAGCTACGACGGAAACGGACTGCTTGCGGGATACTTTTACAGCAACACATACTCAATCTGGGGCGGAGCTACGTTTACCACCACAATGACGAGAGAAATATTGCGGGACGGAGACAGAATCCTGTCTGAAAAGGTAACGGAGTACAACCCCGAGACAAATTCGACAACGGTCAAAAACATAATGTACGCTTACGACGAAAAGGGAGTGAGCGGAATGACAGTAGGGGGAAAGAAGTACTATTTTGTAAGAAACATATTCGGAGACGTAACGGCAATATACAATACGAGCAGGGTAAAGTGCGCGGAGTATGCTTACGACGCTTGGGGCACGATGTACATAACGCTTGACACGGAAGGAGTAGGCTCTCTCAATCCTTTCAGGTACAGAGGCTATTACATGGTTTCGTGTATAGGGCTGTACTACCTTACAACCCGTTTCTACGACTACATGACAGGTCGTTTCCTAAACGCCGACGTGCCGTCGGTCGGCATAGAATCCGGATTTAATATTCCTGAGGGCTGCAATCTCTATTCTTACTGTCTGAATAATCCTATATCTTATGTTGACCCAACAGGACATTTTCCTATTTTATCGCTCATATTGGGTTTAACGGCGCTAATTGGTATGGGATTGACTATTGGCGGTGTTGCGAGTGATAATAATATTATGACTGCAATCGGGTTGACGATGATTGCTGTGCCTGCATTGATTTCTGGTGGATTAGCTGCTTTTGCAACAACTGGAACATTAGCTACTTGGATAGGTGCTGGTACTATGGTTGCAGGTGTAGGAACAGGTTTATTTGCTTCTGCGGAATATCAGGAGGCGTTTACTGGCAATAATTGGATATTGAATACTGGTATGAGTGAGGGCTGGTATAATGGATTAATGTTGGCTACAGCGAGTTTGGCAACTTTAGGCACATTTGCTTCAAGTTTTTCTTATTCGTTTAATATTAATTCAATTCAAAAAATTGGGAAGGTCGACGATTACTTTGGAATTAAATTTACTCAAAAAGCTCCTAGTGGTAATTTAAGAGTTAAAACTTTAGGATTACATCCAGCTCATAATGGTCATCCAATACATTGGCAATTAAACAATATTAATCCAGTAACAGGTGGAATAGGCAAAAAAATTAGATGGGATTTATTACTAAGAAGATTAATAGGTAGATAAAACATTGGAGGGTTTTATGGAAACAAGTGTGAAAAATACATTGAAATATTATTGCGAATTGCAGATTGTAGAATTTAATAGTAGTTCCATATTCTCTATATTAAGTGAATTAGTTGAATCTCAAGAGTTAAAATTAAAAATAGATTTTGGAAAAGCTAAAGATGACAAAGATGAAAATTTATATTTGAGTTTATCAATTCATGATAAAAATGATGAATTAATAGAAATTTTTGATGAGGGATTTCTAACTACATCTACTATGTTAATCATGATTGACAAAAAAGAGAGATTCAAATTCTTTTCATGGCAAGATGATGAATTTATTGAAGATTTGAATTGGATTATTAAACAATTAAGAGAATTTAGATGATTGTATTTTCTGGTGAATTGGATAAAAACGGTAAGCAATATGTAAAAAATAAATTACTTAAATTTACAGCAAAAATCTCTATAATGATTTTGTTAGTTTTAAGTATTCCTATAATTTTACTGTCTTTATTGTGGGAAAAGTTAATATTGCTTTTTTTAATTGTAGTTGTTTTAATTTCAATTTCCTTTTTTATGGGAGGTAACAAACAAATACAATTCGGTATTCCTAAAAAAATTTTGATAGATGAATATTATGTAAATTTAGAAGGAGAAAATATATATCAAAAAAAATCGATAAATACAGTAAAAAAAGTTATAGATTTTGGCGATTGGTATCATATTGTATTTAAATTTCCGGCTAAAAGCATATATTGCGTTTGTCAGAAAAATTTGCTTGAAGAAGGTACAATAGAAGAATTTGAGGCTGTTTTTGAGGGAAAAATTGTAAGAAAAAAGTAATAATAGTCCGCGCGGCAACGTCGCGCGGACTGTTAAAAACAACATTATGACGATAAAAAAACATAACCAAGAAAGAGGAGTACAACCCTGCAACGGGAGCACTGAGGTCAAGTTGGAACTACGGATACGGCGATTCTTACTGGAAAGACAAACTCACAAGCTGGGGCAACTACGGAACAAGTTCCTTTGCCTACGACAGCTCGGGCAACCCTACAAAGTACAAGGGCAGCACGTTGACCTGGGAGGGAAAAAGGCCGGTCAAGTATGCCGAATCGGACACGAAATATACGGATTTGAGCTACGACGGCAATGGACTGCTCACCGGTATAATGCAAGTTCAGAATTATGTAATCTGGGGCGGAGCCATAGCTGCCAACGTATACAGCAGAGAAATAACGCGAGACGGAGACAGAATCCTGTCAGAGAAAGTAACGAATATAGACGGGACGCTTTTGACAAACGAAGTAAAGAACATAAAATACTGTTATGACGCAGACGGAATCTGCGGAATGTTTGTAGACGGGAACCAATATTTCTTCCGCAGAAACATTTTCGGAGACGTGACGGAAATCTACGACAAAAACGGAGTGAAGAAAGCGGAGTATGCCTACGACGCTTGGGGGACATGCTACATCATGCTTGACACGGACGGAGTAGGTTCACTCAACCCTTTCAGGTACAGAGGCTATTACATGGTTTCGTGTATAGGGCTGTACTACCTTACAACCCGTTTCTACGACTACATGACAGGTCGTTTCCTCAACGCCGACGTTCCTAGCATTTGTTTTGACGACGGCTTGACCCTGCCTGAGGGCTGCAATCTCTATTCTTATTGCCGCAACAAACCTATTTCTTATGTCGACCCGACAGGTCACGTAGCAATTTCATTGCTACTCATTGGCTTTTTTGTTGGTGCTGCAGTAGGTTTTGGTGGAAGTGTAGTGTCACAAGGAATAACCAATGGATGGGATAACATAAATTGGTGGCAAGCTGGTTTTGATGCTCTGATAGGGGGTATAACTGGTTTAATAGGAGGCTCAGGTATTGGCACCATTGGTTCAATGATTTCAGGAGGAGTTTTAGGCTTTGCAGGAAGCGTAGGCGGAGACCTTATATCTAATGGCGGAGATTTTGGCAAAGTAAATTGGGGCAAAGCTATTGTCATGGGTGTAGTTGGAATTGGTTTGGGTGCATGGTCTGGTAGAGGCGTTGGAAATGTGAAAGGGATGACTGAGACAATAAATTCAGGAAAATCATGGGGCGCTAAAACATTTTTGAATTTCAGTGCATCGGTTGCTGATAAGGGAGCTTCGATTGGTGCTAGACAAACGGCAGCGTTATTTATGGAAAATGCTATATTAGGTTTTAAAATACAATCATTTACAAAAGTTTTCAGTGGAATTGCAATTTCTTTGGGGATAAATGGCATTTTATCCAATTATTGGAGGTGATATGGGTACTTTTCTTATTATTTTGGGCTTAAGTTTGATAATAATTATATTGTCTTTTATTAGTTTTTATAGTGCAATGGGCTTAAGTTTAAATTATTGGAGTGAAAAACAATATAATATTTTGCGTGCTATTTGTGTATCAATAGGAATTATATTTTTTATTTCAATTGTTTTGGTAGGCGTAATCAGTAAGGATAGCTTTTCTGATAATAACATTAAAATTATGATTATTCTTGTTCTTAAAAACGGCTTCCGGCTCCTCCGCCTCCAAAGCTTCCACCTCCGAAACTTCCTCCGCTAAATCCGCCGCCACTTCCACCGTGGCCACCAAAAAATCCTCCTCCCATTCCGCCTATGAATGGACCTCCTCCTCGGGGACCTTTGTAATTCTCATCTCTCGACCGTTCTTTCCGTCTGAGGATATGTCCGCAATTTCTGCATTTATATACTACTTCTTCAGTCTTTGTTCCGTTACTTCGGTCTATAACTTTGGAAGAAAGACGTTGCAATTTGTGTTTTTTGCAATGGGGGCAGCGTGTTTTACGCCAGTTTGCATATAATCCGATGCCAATAAATCCTCCGAAAATCACAAAAAAGATGATAATGAATTCCAAGGGATCATTTTCGCTTTTGTCATTGCCGATATTTTCCATGGAACCGTCCAGGTAGCCGTTTACGGCCCGTATTCCTGCTACCATTCCGGCGTTCCAGTTATTGTCCTTGAAATAGGGCAGCATATAGCGGTTCTGAATCCGTTTGCAGATGGCATCCGGCAATATCCCTTCAAGGCCATATCCGGTAGCGAATTGCACACACCGTTCGTCGGTGGAAAGCAAGATGACCAATCCATTGTCACGTTCTTTTTGTCCTACGCCCGTTTCCTGTCCCAGCCGGTGGGCGAAATCAAAACAATCACCTCCCTCTATGCCTGTTACCGCTACCACTAATGTCTGTATACCTGTTTTTTGCTCTAAAGCGTAGAGGATGCTGTCCATAGTGGTGACAGCGGTGGATGAAAGGATACCGTCGGGATTGCTGACGTAGCGGGTACGGTTTTGCAAATGTACCATCGGTATGTCTTTTATGGCATATTCTTTGGCTTGAAGCTGGACGGAGCCTAGAAGCATGAAAAAAGTAAGTAAAAACGTCAAATTTCTCATTGGATGTATTTGTCTACAAATGCTTTTACTTTTTGGGTATATTCTTCAGTATTGAACAGATAGGAATGTGCATGGTCTGCTTCCGGAACTATCCATAATGCTTTGGGCTGAGGTTTTGCCTCATACAATTTGTACACCATCCATGTGGGTACGTAGTCATCTTTATCACCATGGATAAAGAACATGGGCAGATGGCATCGGGCTACCTGTTTCAATGCGGATGCTTCTTTGAACCCCCATCCATATTCCAACTGGCATAACCAGTCGGCGGTGTACATTAACGGGAATTGAGGCAAGCCGAATTGTGCTTTCAGTTCTTTGGAAAATTGGTCCCATACGCTGGTATATCCGCAGTCCTCGACAAAACATTTCACATAGTCGGGTTGCGGTTCGCCCGAAACCATCATAGTGGTGGCTGCACCCATCGAGATTCCATGTACTACCATGCTGGTGCTGTCACCGTAAATTCGATTGGCAACCTCCATCCATTGTGTTACATCTTTGCGGTCTAACCATCCCATTTGTATGGCATTTCCATCGCTCAGGCCAGTGTCGCGTAAATCTGGTAGGAGGATGTTGAAATCCAGTTTTTTATTGTATAGATAACCTATCATCATCATGCGGATGGCATTGTCTGTATACCCGTGTACTATAACTGCGGTTTTGGCTGTCGGGCGGCTGGAAGCCACATAGTAAGCATGCAGTTTTACGTGGTCGGGAGAATAGATAAAGGTATCCTTCAGTGCTTGGTTCTGTTTCAGACTATCTATCCACGGTTTTAGATAGGGGTAAGTCTTAAACATATATTGCCAGGAACTTTCCAAATTCTTTCCTCTGTTTTCAGGGCGTAAGGAATAGTTCAGCATATATTGACTGCCTCCAAGTAGGACTATAATAAGCAGAACGAATATACTACTCGTTCCAATAATCATTTTTTTTCTTTTCATACCTTAACTATTTGTTCCATATATCCCATGCACCAAAGGCTTGCAATAAGAGCATTTCTAAACCGTTTTTGGTAATTGCCCCTTTGTCTGCCCCCTTTTTCATAAAAAGAGTAGTGTCAGGATTATATAACAAATCATAAAGCAAATGGTTGGGTGTGAGATATTGGTATGGAATATTGGGGTATTCATCGGCACGGGGATACATACCTACAGGAGTACAGTTGACAACTACTTTATACTCATCCATGATTTCGGGAGTGAGCTGATCGTAAGTCAGCATTTCTTCACGCAGGTTCCGTGATACGAATTTGCATTCCAAACCTAATTTTTTCAGTCCGTAAGCAATCGCTTTCGAGGCACCTCCTGTTCCTAGAATCAGAGCTTTTTTGTGCTGGGGTTCCAACAAGGGGTCGATAGATTGAGTGAAACCAATCACATCGGAATTATAGCCTATTAGCTTAGTCTTACCTTTTTGGCGGACAATTTTGATTACATTGACGGCTCCGATGGCTGCCGCATCTTTATCCAGTTCGTCCAAATAAGAGATGACTTGTTCTTTATAAGGTATAGTGACATTGAGCCCTACTAAATCAGGATTAGCCAATAGCACAGAAGGCAGTTCTTTGATGGATGGGATTTCGAAGTTTACATATTCGGCATCAATGTTTTCCGAATGAAACTTTTCATTGAAAAAGTTCTTTGAGAACGAGTGTCCTAACGGATAACCTATCAAACCATATTTTTTCATAAAACTCTATACTTTAAATTATTTCGTTGCTAAATAAAGCGTACAGATACCTAGTGTCAACCGCTTGAAACTCACCTGATTGAATCCGGCTTTACGGATAATGTCTGTCATTATTTCGCCTTGTGGAAAGGCTTTGATGGACTGCGGCAGGTAAGTGTAGGCACTACGGTCTTTAGAGAGTAGCTTGCCCAAAGTGGGGATGACTATTTTAGAATAGACAGCATATAGCTGTTTCATGGGGAACCAGTCGGGTTCGGAGAGTTCCAAAATGACTAGTTTTCCGTTGTCTTTCAGTACGCGGTGCATTTCGCGGAGTCCTTTGTCAAGGTCTTCGAAATTGCGTACACCGAATGCTACGGTAATAGCGTCAAAGCGTTTGTCGGGAAAGGTGAGTGCTGTACAGTCTTCCTTAGCGAAAGAGATGCGGCTGTCCAGTCCGGCGGCTTTTACTTTTTCACGTCCCACATTCATCATGCCTTCGGATATATCGGTACCTATCAGCTCTTGGGGGTGAAGTGTCTGACAGGCTTGAATGGCAAAATCGCCCGTTCCGGTGGCTACATCCATTATGTGTTGCGGGTGAAAAGGTTCCAGCCAGTTAATGGCTTTGCGGCGCCAGCTTTTGTCAATGTTCCATGAAAGGGCATGATTCAACTGGTCGTAAGCAGGGGCAATGTTGTCGAACATTTTCTCTACTTGGACGCTTTTCTTTTCGTCAGCGTTGTAGGGCTTGATTTTTTCTTGTGGGTAGTTCATGTTTAATTAAAATTGAAAATTAAAGATTAAAAGGAGAGGATGGAGGATAGATTCCTGTACCTGTCTTTTAATCTTTAATTTTTCATTTTTATTTATTTCAAGTATTCGGTTACGTTCTTTTCTATACGTGCGGCGATGTTTTCAGTGTCTGCTTTCACAAATTTTTCGCCGGTGATGTGCTCGAACAGTTCCATGTAGCGTTCGCTGATAGAATTTACGATTTCCGGAGTCATTTCGGGAACTTGTTGTCCTTCTTTGCCTTGGAAACCATTTTCCATCAACCATTCGCGTACGAATTCTTTAGAAAGTTGTTTTTGAGGTTCGCCTTTTGCAAAGCGTTCTTCATAACCTTCCAAATAGAAGTAACGGCTTGAATCCGGAGTGTGGATCTCATCCATCAGGTAAATAGTGCCGTTGTGTTTACCGAATTCGTATTTGGTATCTACCAGGATCAGTCCGCGTTCTGCAGCGATTTCAGTACCGCGTTTGAACAGAGCCAATGTATATTTTTCCAATATTTCGTATTCTTCGGGAGTAGCCAGACCTTGTTTCAGAATTTCTTCCTTAGAGATGTCTTCGTCATGCAGGCCCATTTCGGCTTTAGTGGTTGGAGTAATGATTGGTTCGGGAAATTTCTGGTTTTCTTTCATTCCTTCGGGAAGTTTTACACCACAGATTTCACGAACGCCGCTTTTGTAAGCACGCCATGCGCCACCGCACAGGTAACCACGGACAATCATTTCCACAGGAAAACCTTGACACATAACTCCTACGGTAACCATAGGATCTGGGGTCGCCATTTTCCAGTTGGGGCAGATGTCGGTAGTTGCATCCAGAAATTTGGCTGCAATCTGGTTCAGCATTTGTCCTTTGTAGGGAATACCTTCAGGCAGAACTACGTCGAATGCGGAGATACGGTCGGTAGCTACCATTACTAACTTTTCGTCATTGATGTTGTATACATCACGCACTTTGCCGTGGTACACACTTTTCTGTCCCGGAAAGTTAAAGTCTGTTCTTGTTAATGCTTTACTCATGTCTTTATTTATAATTAAAATCAATAAATTCGTTTTATGTTTTCAGATTTTTCACTTCGTTCAGAATGACATGAATGAAGGGTTTTCTGTTTTTCTTCAAACTTCTCGTATGCTTCCACAATGCGGGTAACCAGTTTGTGCCGTACAATGTCCTTCTTGTTGAGTTCGATGAAACTGATTCCTTTCACGCCTTTCAGAATTTTTAGTGCCTGTATCAACCCCGAAGTTTGTGAAGATGGTAAGTCTATCTGTGTCATGTCACCTGTTACAATCATTTTGGTGTTCATCCCCATACGGGTGAGGAACATCTTAATTTGCTGGGTGGTGGTATTTTGAGCCTCGTCCAATATCACTACAGCATCATTCAAGGTGCGTCCGCGCATAAATGCCAATGGGGCTATTTGAATCACATTCAATTCCATATATTCTTTTAGCTTGGCGGCGGGAATCATATCTTGTAATGCGTCATACAGTGGTTGTAGATAAGGGTCAATCTTATCTTTCATATCACCGGGTAAAAATCCGAGTTTTTCTCCTGCCTCCACAGCCGGACGGCTCAAAATAATTTTTTTGATTTCTTTGTTTTTCAGGGAACGGACAGCAAGGGCGATAGCAGTGTATGTCTTTCCTGAACCTGCGGGACCGATAGCGAACAGCATATCGTTCTTTTCATATTCTTGTACCAGCTTCAACTGGTTCTCACTACGGGGAACGATCGGTTTTCCTGTTACACTGAATACAATAGTATCCCCTGTATTCTCTATTTGGGGTGAACGACCTTTCACTATGTCTAAAATCACTTCTTCTTTCAGTGAGTTATACTGGGCGCAATGCTTTTCCAATGCCAATATATTCTCTTCAAAAGCACACATTTCCTCTTCGTCTCCCAATACTTTGATGACATTTCCACGTGCCACAATTTTTAATTTGGGATACAAAGCTTGTATCATTTTCATATTGACGTTGTTTACGCCATAAAATATCACAGGATCAATATCCTCTAAAACTATATGTTTTTCTATCATTTAACTAGTTTAGGTACTTTATGTACTTGTTTATAGGGTGCAAATTTAATGAAAGGTTTTCATTGTTCTTATTTTCCGGGCAATTTATTTGCATAAGCTTTTTCAGAAAAAGGATTTTAATCTATCTTTGCGAGGAATTTGAAAAGATAGTTAGATTATGAATTGTATGAAAGGTGCATGTTGCACGCTATTGTCACTTTTGTTTTCCTTGACAGTTTCTTCCGGTTGCAAGGAAAAAGATATGTCCATGAAGATGAACGAGCCTCATAATATAAAAGGTGTAATTAGCTATAAACGTAGTTTCGGTGATTTGAATGATACTCATCTCAGTGTGGCGAAGAAAATAGGAATTCGTCCGTTGGCTTCTCGTTCGGAAGCAGAGGGGCTGGGTGGCAAATTGGTTCAGATAAAACCCTGTGAGCGTTATGCCATGGATTCGCTGACTCACTCCATTCCTTTTCTGATTCCGCAGGCTAGTGCGTTATTGGATACAATAGGAGCCAATTTTTTGGATTCATTGAGTTGCAAAGGATTGAATCCTAATCAAATCATTGTTACTTCTGTACTTCGTACGGCAGATGATGTGAAACGTCTTCGTCGTCGCAATGGAAATGCTTCTGCCAATTCAGCTCATGCTTTTGGGACAACTTTCGATGTCAGTTACCGTCGGTTTTGTAAAGTGGAAGACCCGGATGGACGTCCTATGCAGGATGTTAGTCCGGATACGCTGAAGTTGGTATTGGCCGAGGTACTCCGTGATCTTCGGAAATCGGACAAATGCTATATTAAATATGAGTTGAAACAGGGATGTTTTCATATAACAGCCCGCTGATTTATTGAATTTTCACTTGGTCGGAGGCTTTACGATGCGGTATTTCATATATTTGGCTTATGATGGAACGAATTATCACGGTTGGCAGATTCAGCCCAATGGTGACAGTGTACAGGAAACATTAATGCGTGCTCTTTCTACTTTTCTCCGTCAAGAAATAGAGGTAGTGGGAGCGGGACGTACTGATGCCGGTGTGCATGCGCGTCTCATGATCGCGCATTTTGATTATGACCGGGAGTTGGATTGTGTTCAGATAACGGAGAAATTGAATCGCTTGCTTCCTTCCGATATAGCGGTTTACGCTGTAAAGCGGGTGAAGGATGATGCGCATGCCCGTTTTGACGCGACTTATCGTACTTATAAGTATTATGTGACTACCCGGAAAGATCCGTTTAACCGTCACTATGCCTGGAGGCTTTTTAATTCATTGGATTTTGAGAAAATGAATGAGGCTGCCCGTGTATTGTTTGATTATACTGATTTTACCAGTTTCAGTAAATTGCATACTGATGTGAAGACGAATAATTGCCGGATTATGCATGCTGAATGGACGCAGGTGAGCGGGACAGAATGGGTATTTACTATTAAAGCTGACCGTTTTTTACGGAATATGGTAAGGGCTGTGGTAGGTACGTTGGTAGAAGTGGGACGTGGTAAAATGACTGTGGATGAGTTCAGGAAAGTGATAGAGGATAAAGATCGTTGTAGTGCCGGGAGTTCTGTTCCGGGACATGCCTTGTTTTTGGTAGATGTGGGATATCCGGAAGAACTGTTTATTGTTTCTCCGTCAGATATTTCCAATATCTGACAGGCATATCTTGCCGGTGTTTTCTGGGATTCCAACGTTCTTTGATGCAAATGGACTTGAAATATGTTTTCCAAAGTTTCTGAAACAATTTCTCATCATTGTCCATCAATGTTTCATTTAGCATTCCTGTGACCAGATGCGCTTGGCGGGGGTCTTCAAATGTTACTTCTTCCATCTCCGTCAGATTATAGTAATATCCATATTGTCGCTTCACATCATAAATGAGCCAACGCTGGTCGGCAAACCGGTCTTTGAAATGATCCACAGCCAGTGGCAGTGCGTTGAATTGAGGCTCTACGGCTGCAAAGAAAGTTCCGTCCGCAGCTTTTTGGAAACGGACGAACTGCATGAGGTGTACTCGTTCTCCATCTACTCTTTTATAGATTTTCGCAAGCTCCAGCACATCAGGATCGGCAAAGTTGGTTTCGATGGAATGAGGAGAGTTTATGGCCTTCCGGATATAGCGGAAAAGCATTTCGTCCACCTTTGGTAATTCTGATAACCAGCAGCAGGTCAAGCTGAAAAGGGCATGCTTGGAGATTTTTTTCTGTAATCCGCGCCACACTCGTCCGGCTTTCTCTTCATCAGTGGCTATGTGTATGGCTTCATCATAAAATAAGGGTAGCGGCTCGCCTTCCATCAAGAGCGAGTCTGGAAAGGTTTTGCGGAAGTAGGCATCGAAAATGCAAGTCAGCAAGCCTTCAAATGTATGGTCATAGATAAACAGAATCATTCGTTATCAGTGAAGTTTAGTATTAATTGGCGTTCGTCCACTTTCTTTTTGGGTTTGGGTACTAACAGTCTGCGTACTCCTGTCGGGGTCAGTTCATTAACAGTTCGGGTGGGGAGTTCGTTGCAGGTTATGAAGTATTGCGCTTTTTTCATCACTACACCTATTTTTTTCAGTTCATAGAATCCCAGTTTGGAGAAGCGGCGTGATGCGATGATTTGTCTTGCCGATTTGATTCCGATGCCCGGTACTCTGAGAATCATTTCGTAATCTGCCTGATTTATATCTATCGGAAATAGTTCGGGATGCCGTAATGCCCAACCTAGTTTGGGATCGATTTCCAAATCCAGGTCGGGATAGGAGTCATCTACTATTTCTTCTACTTTAAATTGATAGAAACGTAACAGCCAGTCGGCCTGATACAAACGGTTCTCCCGTACCAATGGCGGCTGTTTCAGTGCCGGAAGTCGTTTGTCGTATGTATTTACGGATATATATCCTGAGTAGTAAACGCGCCTCATGGTGGGGTGTTGGTAGAGTGAAGAAGAAAGATAAAGGATGTCTTTGTCTGATTCGGTTGTGGCACCGACAATCATCTGCGTGCTTTGTCCGGCAGGAACGAAGCGTGGAACATGGCGGAATTTTTTCCGGTCTTCCTTATTGGTAAGTACTCCCTGCTGGATATAGCGCATGGGCTGGTACACACTTTTGTGATCTTTTTCGGGAGCCAGTAATTTCAGATTCTCTTCTTTGGGAATTTCTATGTTTACACTGAGGCGGTCAGCGTAGAGTCCGGCTTCATTAACTAGTTCGCGACTGGCTCCGGGGATGCTTTTCAGGTGAATATATCCGTTGAATTTGTGTACTAACCGCAGGTCTTTGGCAACACGTACCAACCTTTCCATGGTGTAATCCGGATTGCGTACAACGCCGGAGCTGAGGAAAAGCCCTTCTATATAGTTGCGCCGGTAGAATTCGATGGTGAGGTCTACCAGTTCGCTTACCGAAAGTGTGGCACGGGGAATGTCATTACTTCTTCTATTGATACAATAGGCACAGTCATATATGCAATAATTGGTCAGCATAATTTTCAGCAAGGATATGCAACGACCGTCCTCGGCGAAGCTGTGGCATATTCCCCAGCCGCCTACGGTGTTTCCCAATGTGCCTGATTGGTTACGGCGCACAGTCCCACTACTGGAGCAGGAAACATCATATTTGGCAGATTCTGCTAGTACTTTCAATTTGGCAAGGACATTCTCATTCATTTAATCAGAATATTTCTGCCAAAAATACAGATAGTCTTTGGAATGGGCAAACGGTTTGGCATTTTCTCCGTTAATTTTTAACTTCTTTGTTGGATTATACTGTTCCTTTTTTCTAATTACAATATAAGCCCGCTTGCTTTAAGCAGGTGTGTATTGGTGGTGACTATAATTCTTTTAACTTCTTTGTGGAGAATATATGGGGTATTGGAACGTGGATGAACTCTGTATGAATTCCATCGCTTTTTTTATGTTAAAATGCTACTTAAACATTAGTTTATGTAATATAAATTAAGGCGGTTTGCAAATTATTTATTAATTTCGCACTTCATTTTTAATGTTTAATATAAAAAATATTTATGGAGTGGTTTAAGAAAAAAATGAGAGTCTTTCTTTTTGTCTGTTTGTTATTCCCTTTTTATAGTTATGCGGCAAAGATTTCTTTGTCTATAAGTGGTAAAATAGAAGATCATTCAGCAATGCTTTATTTTCCTGACGGGAGAGAACTTCCTATTTCAATAGATGCTTCAGGAAAGGGAGAATTGGTAGTCGATGTTACGGAGCCTGTTTATGTGGCATTAGGTTATCATTATATAAGTCGTACTTTGTTGCTTACACCTGATACAGATATACAAATTTCTTTTGAAAATAAAAAATTTGGAGAACGTGTAGCCATTACAGGCACAGGTTCACAAGTAAATATCTATTTGAATAACGGACGTTTGAAAGCAGCAAAAATTGATGATATGGCATTAGGAGAAAAAGCGTTCTTTTTGAAAATGGATAGTATTTTGAATGTAAATCTGCAAGAGTTGGATCATGCCGGATTATCAGAGGAAATTAATGAAATGGAGAAAATACGTTTGAAATATTTTACTTGTGCTACATTGCCTTCTTATCCTTATTTCCATATGTGTATAGCTAAGGATTCTACTTATGAAGCTTCTTTAGAATATTGGAGTAAGTTACAGGAGTTGATGGTTATGGATGCTTCTTTGTTGCGATATGACGAATTCCGTTCATTTTTGGTTGAGGCGGTAAGCAGAGTGGCAAGAAAACAATACCCGGAATCAAAGTCTTTGGATGCGGTAGTCCGATATGTGGAATCGGAAGTGAAGGAGCCTGGTATTGCAGAGTTCTTAATAAATAAGAATGTATATGCTTATGTAGAGAGATATGGACTTGATTCTGCTGATGCTTATTGTGCTGTGTTCGATCGGTATGTAAAATCACCGCTATTGGTGAAGAATTTTGAGACATTGTGCAATCGTTGGCGCAAATTGTCGGTAGGAGCTCTTTCTCCAAATTTTAACTGTACGGATTTGTCTGGTAAAAAAGTTTCTCTTTCTGATTTTAAGGGAAAGTATGTATATATAGATATTTGGGCTACTTGGTGTGGTCCTTGCCAACGTGAAATTCCACATTTGCAAAAGTTAGAAGAAAAATACCATGGAAAAGATATTTATTTTGTTAGTATCTCATGTGATAATAACAAAAAAGCATGGGAAAATAGAGTGAGGGCTGGTTTAAAGGGTATTCAGTTGCATTTTGTAAATGGAGATACATTTATGAATGACTACATGATAAAGGGGATTCCCCGTTTTATTCTTTTAGATAAGGAAGGAAAAATTATATCGGTGGATATGAGTCGTCCTTCTGATCCCAAAACAATAGCTAAATTAGATGAATTACTTAACTGACTTTTATATTGATAAATTTTTTTAATTTTATGAGTGAAGAATCAGTAAACTCAAGAAGGTGCAAAGGGGGAAATCTGTTTTTTTCAAGAATTCTTTTTTGTATTTGTTTGTGTGGACCGGTAGCTTATGCGTTGGCAGAGGAAAGTACTGTCGTTTCAGAAATACGGCAGAATGAAAAAAAATCTATTTCGGGAGTGGTTACAGATACTAATGATGAACCGTTGATTGGAGCGACTGTATTGGTAAAAGGAACTCAGAATGGTACCGTAACAGATGTGGATGGACGTTTCCATCTGAAGGTAAACAGTGGGGAAACACTTGTGGTTTCATATATTGGTATGAAATCAAAAGAAGTGGCGGTTGTGGATGGAAAGAAAGAGCTTTTTATTCGGTTGGATGCGGACACTGAAATGTTGGATGAAGTGTTGGTTACTGGATATCAGACTTTGTCGAAAGAACGTTCTACGGGTGCGTTTTCTAAAGTTTCTACTGAAAAGTTAGAGTTGAAACGTATGGATAACTTGTCTTCTATGCTTGAGGGACAAGTGGCTGGATATGTGAATGGACAGATTCGTGGTGTCACAACCATGAATGCTGTCGCGAATCCGATGGTCGTGATTGATGGATTTCCTGTAGAAAATACAACATTAGACAGAATAGGGCAGACAACTGAAAATATGCCTGATTTAAATCCGGAAGATATTGAAAGCGTAACAGTGCTGAAAGATGCTGCTGCTGCTTCTATCTACGGTGCGCGAGCTGCTAATGGCGTGATTGTGATTACTACGAAAAAGGCTAAAGAAGGTAAAGCGGAAGTAAGTTTTTCTTCTACCTTTACAGTGCACCCTTATTCTTATTATAAAAAAAATCGGACTAATGCGGCTGATGTTATTGCTATGGAACGTGAATGGGCGACTATGGCATTGAGTACGCCTGAGGCTGCGGAGATGCAGGCTGCCGATTTGCGTGAAAACGGACCATATCCTAGTTTGGGAGTTAATACTTTGTTAGATATGTACACTGGGAAAATCAGTATGGCTGAGGGAGATAAAATTCTGAATCAGTTGGCTTCCTACGGTTATCAATATTATGATCAGGCAGAAAAATATGGTAAGCGTAACCCTTTTTACCAGCAGTATAATTTGAGGGTAGGTAAAACAACAGAGCGTAATTCTTTTAATTTCTCTACTACTTATTGGGATAATGATTATGAGGATATAAATCATAGTGATTGGAAATTAGGTATCAATATTACTAATTCATTACAGCTAACCAATTGGTTGCATTTTGATACAGGCGTTTATCTGAAATATGGCAAAGAGAAGAACCAGTCATATGATTTGTTTGATCCGGGCTTTTCTGTCATGCCTTATGATCCGTTGGTCAATGCAGATGGAAGTTATTTTGTGGCACCTTCACAAAGTGACAAGTCACGTCGTGATTTAGTGGATCAATATGGGCTGTATTCAGAAGATCTCGTGCCGATGGATGAGTTGAATTATGCTCTTAATACAACCAAAACTTTTGAAACCCGCGCTTATGCTAAGTTGAAGTTTGATTTGACTTCTTGGTTGAATTACAATGTGATGTTCCAATATGAAACAAGTGATTCGGATTATGAATCATTGGGTGAGAAAGAGTCAAATTTTATGCGTAAGCGTATTAATGATTTTACCAGCAAATCACCGAATGGCAGTTCTTTGGTATATAATCTGCCGAATGGAGATTCGTTTCATACGTTGAAGAACAGCAAACATAGTTATAACTTCCGTCAACAGTTGAGTCTTGATAAAACATTTGATGAAAAGCATAATTTAGTATGGATATTAGGACAGGAAGTGCGCCATTCATTGATTAATTTTGATGAAAATACGGTATACGGATATGATCCGGAGCTTAAAACATGGCAAAATTATAATATGAAAGATTTGGCTTATTTTTCGGGCTTGTTAGGATCTGCTCAGTTAGATCAGAATAGTATTGCTTCGTCTCGTGAATTGCTTAATCGTTTTGTTTCCTTCTATTCGAATGCATCGTATACGTATGATGATAAATATGTACTTTCTGGAAGTATTCGTTGGGATCGTTCGAACTTGTGGGGAACTAATTCGAAATACCAGAATAAACCTTTATGGTCAGTCGGGGGAAGTTGGAATATCTATAAAGAGAAATTCTTTCAAGCGGATTTTGTAGACATGTTGAAATTACGCGCTTCATACGGTATTGGTGGTAATATTGGGCGTAATACAGCTCCCTATCTGATAGCTTCCTATTATGATTCCAGCCTTGTGGATGGTATGGCAGGGTCTGTGAATACTCCTCCCAATAAGGATATCCGTTGGGAAAAGACAACGACTGTGAATGTAGGTGTAGATTTTGCTTTGTTCCGTCATCGTCTGTCGGGAACAATAGAGTATTATAATAAATATAGTGTTGATCTACTTGCTGCTATAAATGGTAGTCCTACACAAGGGTTTGGCTATACAACGTTGATGACGAATAATGGAAAAATGGTAAACCGGGGAGTGGAAATCACTTTGAGCGGAGAGATTATCCGTCAGAAGGACTTTAGTTGGAACGCTTCATTGTTATATGCATTTAATCGTAATAAAGTAAAACACATCAGTGTGCAACCAAGTTTGTGGGATAGCCGTATAAGTATGCCTACCAGTTATCCTATGGTTGGAAAACCATTATATGGTATTTATGCGTATAAGTGGGCTGGATTGAATGAGAATGGTGATCCACAGGTATATGATGCGGAAAATAATGTCACTTCAGGTCCTGCACGTGATTATCATGCATTGGTTTATTGTGGTACGACTGTTCCTATACATAATGCTTCGTTAACCAATGTATTACGTTATAAAGGTTTTGAATTTTCAGCAATGCTGATATTGGATGCAGGTCACAAGTTGCGGTCAAGCAATATTCCAAGCATTAACATGTCGAACGGACGTATTACATCTACTGCTAAGGGTATAGTGGACCGTTGGACTCAGCCTGGGGATGTAACGGACGTACCACGTCTGCTTTTCTCTAATGATACGGAGAATTTTAATACACACCGTACGGAATTATATCGTTATTCGGATTTGTTTGTGTATGATGCGTCAAATATTCGTTTGAGTAATATTTCATTGGCGTACAGAGTTCCGGCCCATTGGTGCAAGAAAATTTCTCTTTCCGGCGCTCGTCTTCAGTTCAATGTAGAGAATGTAGCAACATTTGCTTTTGATAGTAAAGCGAATTACGATTTAGGCGGTAAAGTGAAACCGAATTATGTATGGGGATTGTATTTGAATTTTTAAAGAATGAATAATATGAAAAAACAAATGATAAAGATAAGCAGTCTGCTTTTTGTTATGGTGGCTATGATGCTTTCCGCTTGTGATGATTATTTGGATGATGTGCCGAAAGGGCAGAAGATTCCGAAGACATGGGAAGACTATAATGCTTTTATCCGAAATAATTTTTCCTACCATTTTCTTGATCCCGATCAGCTTGCGGTATTAGCAGGAGATATATTTAAACTTCCTTCTGCCGTAACTAGTCCGTCGTTAACACGTGCCAATTATTACGCAGATGAATCTGTAAATCGAATAGACTTAATGACAGGCAATGATAAGAACCCTTATTTTAATGCTTATGAGGGACTTTTTGCGTGGAATCTAATCGTAGAGGATGTACCGGATGCGACAGAATGTACGGAGGTTCAGCGCCGTCAGTTAATAGCTCAGGGACGTGTTCTTAGAGCCATGCATTATTTTTATTTGGCTAATTTTTATGCTGACCAGTATGATGAGGCTACTAAGGATAAACTGTCAGTTCCTTTGATAACTTCGGCTTCTGTGGAGGCTCCGTCGCCGCAGGTAACTTTGCAAACAATCTATGAGTTTATGCTTGATGATTTGAATAAGGCGGTTGAAGATCTGCCTGTACATAGTGAGTCGATTCTTCATCCTAATCGGGCACTTGGATATGGTATGTTGGCTCGAGTGTATTTGTCTATGGGGGATTATGACAATGCTTTGAAGAACGCTTCATTGGCATTGGAGCAAAATGACCAGCTTTTTAACTGGATAGATCTTTATGAGGCGGATAAGGAGCGCTATGATGATCCCAAGAATTATACATCAGGGGTAGCCGGTAATCCTGAAACAGATAATGTAGAGAATTATATTTATTGTTATGGATCTTCCACTTCAGGCTGGACTGGCTTGAATAACACAAGCTACGCTATTTCTCCTGAACGGGCGGCTCGTTTTGAAAAGGGGGATACTCGTCTGCTGACCCATTGGAAATCCAGAGTGTCATCTTCCGGTATTCCTTATTATGCGGGTATCTATGCTTTGGAAATGAATAAAGGAGGTATGCGTTCACCTGAAATGTATTATATAAAGGCCGAATGTTTGGCTCGTAAAGGGGGAGAAGCTAATATTAGAGAAGCAATGGAACTGGTGAATAAGGTGAGAAAAACACGTATTCTTCTTGAGTTTTATCAAGATTGGACTGCTGCAACAACGAAAGAAGCAGTGGAAAAAATAATAAGAGATAAAGAGAGTGAATATATCCAGACTCAGGTTATATATTGTGATTATAGACGTTTGAATAAGGATCCGGAGTATGCCCGTACTTTTCCACGCACTATTGAAGGAAAAGAGTATATTCTAAAGTCTGATTCGCATTTATGGATTATGCCTTTTCCGCGTGAAGCCGTATCTAATCCTGGAAATGGAACGATTACACAGAATGTGGAAAAGTAATAAAGCGATAATTTTGCGATAGAATTTATATTATCGATAGGAGTATTCTGAAAAGATTAAGAAATATCCGGATATCCTATAGAGAGAAACAAAAAGGGCGGAACAAAAAATCCGCCCTTTTCTCGTTTTATTATTTTTCAAATTGGATTAGTGGCAATGTCCGCATCCACAGTTGTTTTCATCACTACAACCATCACCGCATCCACCTCCGCAGTCACCACAACCACAGCCGCATCCTTCTCCACTCATCATTTTTACCATTTCCTGAATTTCTTCATTAGTGGCTGTGCGGGATTCTACTACTTCACCTTCAAAAGTGAGATCTTTACCTGCATGAGGATGGTTTAAATCTACAGTAACAGTGTCATTGGTTACTTCGCTTACGGTAGCGTAGAAGTGATGGCCTTCATTGTCCTGTAAGGGAATGACAGCCCCCGGGAAGATACGTTCTTCATCAAAAACACCATCAATGGTGAACATATCTTTAGATACAGTGCGCACACCTTCGGGCATATATTCTCCGTAGGCTTCTGCGGTAGGAATGACAAATTCAAATTTATCACCCTTCTTCAAGGCTGTTATTTCTGTTTCAAAGCGTTCCAGTGTGGTTCCTAAGCCGGATATGAACTGGAAAGGATGTTCTACAGTTGCTTCTTCTACCAATGTTTTCTGGCCGTCTTGCATTACATAAAGTTTGTATGCTACGGTGATGTACTTATTTTCCATGTTTTCTTATTATAATAATGTAATATAAACTACTTACGTAAGTTTTCCGTTGGCAAAGATACGAATTAATTCCCCTTAATCCTTTGTTATTACGTTTATATTACATAAATTTGTTATTATGATACTATAAATGCATTTTCGGTGGCGTTTAATCCTTGATATAAATCAATTAACTGCTCGTTTTGATAGATGTTTGCTTTAATTAACAGATATATGACAACATGTTATAAAGCATGTTGTTATATTTGCAACGTAAAGAGAAAGAGATAACGAGATTGTTTTTAAAAGGTATTATTTAGTTCTTAGGTACTAAGTAAATTGTTTTTAGGTTTAACAAATTAAAATTTTAGGTATTATGAAACGTTTAGTATTGTTGGTTGTAGTGGCATTAGGAATGTCAGCTACAAGTTTTGCAGGAGAAAAAGTAGAAGGTAAAGATTGGAAGGTAGATGTTAACGTCGCAAAGTTGAGCAAATATTTGAATCTGGATGCACGTCAGATGGAGGAGGTTGCTAATATTTCTGATTATTTTGCTGACAAAGTGCAAAGCGCAAGCTACGCAAAAGAAGCTAAACAAGGTAAAAAATTGCGTGAAGCCGTATATGGAAACTTCAAACTGATGAAACGTACATTGACAAATGAGCAGTACAAGAAGTATGTACAGTTGTTGAATGTTACATTGAAAAACAAGGGGTTGGATTCCTATATGGAAGATGTGGCGAATAAGTAAATTTATAAAATGAAATAAATGAACTGAAAAGAGAATGCAAACCAATGCATTCTCTTTTTTATTTATCCGTCGGAAGATATAGTGTATATTTGTGATAAAATGATTGTTTAAAGCCCGATTTAGTTACGAATGATAATTTATAAGAAAAAAAATCTTCATTTTATTTGTTTGTTACAAAAAACGCTTTACCTTTGCAGTCGTTAAAGAAACAAAGAAAACAGATATATGAATATTACTACTCTAAATAACCTAGCAGTCCTGCATATTATTCGCGTCGTGGTGGTCACACTAGGAGCGTGAGAAAGGTTGTGTATGTGTAGTTGTACATATAAAGAAATAATTGAAAGCCTTTCTCACATGGTGAGGAAGGCTTTTTCAATAAGTATAGGACGTTATAGATTTAGAATAAGATGAAGAATCAGTTACGCAGTTCGTTTAGCACACAGGGTCGCCGTATGGCAGGAGCGAGAGCTTTATGGGTAGCTAACGGCATGAAAAAAGAAATGATGGGCAAGCCCATTATAGCCATAGTAAATTCGTTTACACAGTTTGTTCCGGGACATACCCATCTGCATGAAATAGGTCAGCAAGTGAAAGCCGAGATCGAAAAACTGGGATGTTTTGCAGCAGAGTTCAATACAATTGCCATTGATGACGGAATAGCTATGGGACACGATGGTATGCTATATTCACTGCCCAGTCGTGATATCATTGCCGACAGCGTGGAATATATGGTGAATGCTCATAAGGCGGATGCAATGGTGTGTATCAGTAATTGTGACAAAATCACTCCGGGTATGCTGATGGCTGCCATGCGGCTGAACATACCGACTGTTTTTGTATCGGGTGGTCCTATGGAGGCAGGAGAATGGAATAACCAGCATCTTGATTTGATAGACGCCATGATTAAATCTGCTGATGCATCGGTCAGCGATGAGGATGTGGCTCAAATAGAAGATAATGCGTGTCCCGGCTGTGGATGCTGTTCAGGTATGTTTACGGCTAATTCCATGAATTGTCTTAATGAGGCTATTGGTCTGGGACTTCCGGGTAATGGCACTATTTTGGCAACTCATGCCAACCGTACTCAGTTGTTTAAAGATGCGGCTGCTCTGATAGTGAAGAATGCTTATAAATACTATGAGGAAGGAGATGACAGCGTGTTGCCACGCAGCATTGCTACTCGTGATGCTTTTCTGAATGCCATGACATTGGATATTGCAATGGGTGGTTCCACCAATACTGTGCTCCATCTTTTAGCTATCGCCCACGAGGCGGAAGTAGATTTCAAGATGGATGATATTGATATGCTTTCACGCCATGTGCCTTGTTTGTGTAAAGTAGCTCCGAACACACAGAAATATCATATCCAGGATGTGAACCGTGCCGGCGGTATCCTTAATATATTGGGAGAATTATCCAAGGGTGGTTTGCTGAAAACCGATGTGAAACGAGTGGACGGTCTGACATTGGCGGAAGCTGTCGAAAAATATAATATATGTAAGAAAGAAGTGGATACTGAAGCAAAACGTATCTATTCAAGTGCTCCGGGAAACAAATTCAATATAAAGCTGGGTTCTCAGAATGCTGTTTATAAAGAACTGGATACAGATCGTGCCAATGGTTGTATCCGTGATTTGCAACATGCTTATAGTAAGGACGGAGGTTTGGCCGTTTTGAAAGGGAACATTGCACAGGATGGTTGCGTAGTGAAAACAGCCGGAGTGGATGAAAGTATTTGGAAATTCTCGGGACCTGCCAAGGTGTTCGATTCGCAGGATGCTGCTTGTGAAGGTATTCTAGGAGGAAAGGTAGTCAGCGGAGATGTTGTTGTTATCACTCATGAAGGTCCGAAAGGTGGTCCCGGTATGCAGGAAATGCTTTATCCTACTTCTTATATCAAATCCAAGCATTTAGGAAAAGAATGTGCTTTGATTACCGACGGACGTTTTAGTGGAGGAACTTCGGGATTAAGCATCGGGCATATTTCTCCCGAAGCTGCAGCGGGTGGTAATATCGGAAAAATAGTGGATGGTGATATAATTGAAATCGATATTCCGAACCGCAGTATCAATGTGAAACTGAGCGACGAAGAATTGGCCGCCCGACCGATGGCACCGGTGACCCGCGACCGTAAAGTTCCTAAAAGCTTGAAGGCATACGCTAGTATGGTAAGTTCTGCAGATAAAGGAGGAGTGAGAATCATTGACTAAATTAGAAATTAAAAATTGAGAATAAAAAACAGTTTCGTTGTCATCGGCCAGTTGTCCGGCATCGTATTTTTTTGAATCTCAATTCTCAACTAAACAATTATGGCAAAAGAAAAGATAACAGGAGCAGAGGCGATGATGCGTTCTTTGGAGTATCAAGGAGTAAAAACTCTTTTCGGATATCCCGGAGGTTCTATCATGCCTACTTTTGATGCTTTATATCATCATAAAGATACATTGAACCATATATTGGTCCGTCATGAACAGGGAGCTGCCCATGCAGCACAGGGATTTGCCCGCGTATCCGGGGAGGTTGGTGTCTGTTTGGTGACTAGCGGGCCCGGTGCGACAAATACCATTACTGGCATTGCCGATGCTATGATTGACAGCACGCCTATCGTGGTGATTGCCGGGCAGGTAGGAGCTTCTTTTTTGGGTACGGATGCTTTTCAGGAAGTAGATCTGGTGGGCATCACTCAGCCTATTACCAAATGGAGTTACCAAATTCGCCGTGCGGAAGATGTAGCTTGGGCTGTAGCCCGTGCTTTCTATATAGCCAAAAGCGGACGTCCCGGTCCTGTTGTTCTGGACTTTGCCAAGAATGCACAAGTGGAGATGGTGGATTATGAACCGATGAAGCTTGATTTTATCCGTAGTTATGATCCAGAACCTAATCCTGATAAGGAATCTCTTCAGGAGGCTGCCGAATTGATAAACAATGCCCAAAGGCCATTAGTGTTGGTAGGGCAGGGGGTAGAGTTGGGTAATGCGCAAGATGAGTTACGTGCATTCATAGAAAAAGCCGATATGCCTTGTGGCTGTACTTTGCTGGGACTTTCGGCTATACCGACTTCGCATCCTTTAAATAAAGGAATGTTAGGTATGCATGGAAATCTGGGGCCCAATGTCAAAACTAATGAATGTGATGTGTTGATTGCTGTAGGTATGCGCTTTGACGATCGTGTAACTGGAAAATTAGATACATATGCTAAACAGGCAAAGGTGATTCATTTGGATATTGACCATTCTGAAATAGACAAGAATGTAAAAGTGGATGTACCCGTATTAGGTAATTGTAAACATACGCTAGCTATGCTGACGCAACTTATCCGGGAGAATAAACACTCCGAATGGATTGATAGCTTTGCTGAATATGAAAAGACGGAATATGAACATGTTATCAGTAAAGAAATTCATCCTGTTGACGGGGCGTTGAATATGGGTGAAGTGGTGCGTGCGGTAAGTGAGGCTTCGAACAACGAGGCTGTATTGGTGACAGATGTAGGACAGAACCAAATGATGGCTGCTCGTTATTTTAAATACAGTAAGAACCGCAGCATCGTAACTTCAGGTGGATTGGGAACAATGGGATTCGGTCTTCCCGCTGCTATAGGCGCTACTTTCGGTTGCCCGGATCGTACTGTATGCGTATTTATGGGTGATGGCGGTTTGCAGATGAATATTCAAGAATTGGGAACTATCATGGAGCAAAAAGCGCCGGTAAAGATTATTTTGTTGAACAATAACTATTTGGGTAATGTTCGTCAGTGGCAAGCTATGTTTTTCGGTCATCGTTATTCATTTACTCCGATGTTGAATCCGGATTACATGAAGATTGCCGAGGCATACGAGATTCCTGCCCGTCGTGTCATGAAGCGTGAGGAATTGCAGGATGCTATCCATGAAATGCTGGCTAATGACGGGCCGTTCCTGTTGGAGGCTTGTGTGATAGAAGAGGGAAATGTATTGCCGATGACACCTCCGGGAAGCTCGGTGAATCAGATGTTACTGGAATGCTAATTTAATAATTATGGATAAGACATTATATACATTAATCGTTCATTCAGAAAATATCGCCGGTTTGCTGAATCAGATTACGGCTGTGTTTACTCGTCGCCAAATCAATATCGAAAGTCTTAATGTTTCTGCGTCTTCCATCAAGGGAGTGCATAAATATACTATTACTGTCTGGACTACTCAGGATGTGATAGAAAAGGTGGTGAAGCAGATTGAGAAGAAAATAGATGTTTTGCAGGCACATTATTTTACTGATAGTGAGATTTATCAGCATGAGATTGCTTTGTACAAGGTTTCTACTCCTGAATTTCAGGAGAATCCTATGGCATCTAAAGTTATCCGCCGTTATAGTGCCCGCATTGTAGAAGTAAATCCGGTTTTCTCTATTGTTGAAAAGAATGGAATGAGTGAGGAAATTACTGCTCTTTATGAGGAGTTGCGCGGATTGGGATGTGTGTTGCAGTTTGTCCGTTCGGGACGTGTGGCCATTACTACCAGCTGTTTCGAGCGTGTGAACGAATATCTGACCCAACGCGAGGAAAAGTATCGCCAGCAAAAAACGGAATAATGATGAGTGAGAATAAAGTAGGAACATACAGATTTGTGGCAGAACCCTTTCACTGTGATTTCAGTGGAAAGTTGACTATGAGTGTGCTGGGTAACCATTTGCTGAATTGTGCCGGCTTTCATGCTGCCGACCGGGGATTTGGAATTGCTACACTCAATGAGAATCATTATACATGGGTACTTTCCCGTTTAGCTGTAGAGTTAGAGAATATGCCTTGTCAATATGAGGGATTCAGTATTCAGACATGGGTGGAGAACGTGTATCGCCTTTTTACAGACCGTAATTTTGCAATTTTGGATAAGGAAGGAAAAGCTGTCGGATACGCCCGTTCCGTATGGGCGATGATCAGTATGGAAACTCGCAAACCAGCTGACTTGCTTACGCTTCACGGAGGTAGTATCACTGATTATGTATGCGATAAGGAATGTCCTATAAGCAAGCCCGGTCGTATTAAGGTGACAGAGAAAACTCCGGTTTCTGAATACCAGACCAGATATAGCGATATTGATATCAATGGTCATGTGAACAGTATTAAGTATATAGAACATATTCTCGACCTGTTTCCTATGGAATTTTTTAAGGAGAAACGGATTAAACGTTTTGAGATGGCTTATGTAGCTGAAAGTTATTATGGTGATATATTGAGTTTCTACCGCGAGGAAGTGGGGGAGAAAGAATATGATATAGAGGTGAAGAAGAATGGCACAGATGTTGTCGTTCGCAGTAAGGTGATATTTATTTAGAATCTAATTTTTAATTTTTAATTTATAATTTAAAA
>OLXB01000341.1_pt1 | contig 27312 bp, 22 predicted proteins | sample 1673681 | NCBI WGS metagenome assembly OLXB01 (sample SAMEA103958121, study PRJEB25191) | human gut metagenome
GGGGCTTCCCTCCGAACCCAAGGAAGCCGCGATCCGGCGGGCTGGGGAACTGCTCGCAGCGGGCGGATATGTCGAACCCGGATATGCGGATGCCATGCTGCGCCGCGAGGAGTCGGCAACGACCTATATGGGCATGGGCATCGCCATTCCGCACGGGACGTCCGACGCCAAGAAGTGCGTCCTGCACTCGGGCATCGTGGTGCTGCAATACCCCGGCGGGGTTGCGTTCGGCAACGAAAAGGCATACCTCGTAGTGGGCATTGCCGGCGTGGGGGACGCTCACCTCGATATCCTGGCCCGGCTGGGCGAGGTATTCGGGGACGAAGAACTGTTGCGGAGGCTGACGACCGAAGGCGATCCGCAGGTGATATACGAAGCACTGAAATAACTACCTATATGACAACCGGAAAAGTAACGATCACCGCCCCGAACGGCATGCATGCGCGGCCTGCGGGCGAACTTGTAAAGTTAATCAGGGGGCTTGCGCCAGTGCCGTGAGCATTCTTTCGCTCCTGGCATTGGGGCTCAAACACGGCACCGAAGTGGAAGTCTGCGCCGAGGGCGGCGACGAAGCCGCCGCCGCGCGGGCCGTAACGGATTTCATCGCCGGCATCCGCGAATGATGTTCACGATCCGAGGAATCCCGACGGCGGGGATCGCCGTCGGGACAGCGTTCGTGCTGCAACGCCGCGCATCCGCCGCTGCTACGGCCGCGGCAGGCGACCCCGTGGCCGAGGCCGGGCGGTTCCATGCGGCGCTGGAGCGTGCGAAGGCGGAGCTGTCCGCACTGGCGGAAGGCGAGGCTGTTTTCGCCGCCCATCTGGAGATGGCCGGCGACCCGATGCTCGCCGGGCTGGTCGAGGGGAGGATTGCGGAAAAGCACCTGTCCGCCGAGCAGGCGCTCGGAGAAGCCTGCGAAGAGGTGTGCGGCATGTTCGCGGCGCTCGACGACGACTACCTGCGCGGACGTACCGACGATGTGCGGGACGTATGTGCGCGTATCGGCCGCATCCTGTCGGGCGAAACCGCCCACGATCCCTTTGCCGGGCTGGCTCCGGGGACGATCGTGGTGGCCGACGAGCTGGCGCCTTCGGATACGGCACAGATGGATTTCAGCAGGGTCGCCGGATTGGTGACGGCGCACGGAAGCGTGACGAGCCATGTCGCGATCATCGCCCGGAACAAGGGCATCGCGGCGCTGGTCGGCGTTGCCGGGTGCATGCGGCAGGTCAGAACCGGCGACCGGCTGATAATCGACGGGGAGCGGGGCGAACTGATCGTCGATCCCGATCCGGCTACCGGACGCAAATACGCCGCGCGGCTCGAATCGCTGCGCGGCGGATGCACAAGCGCCCGCCGTCACGCCCGCCGGGCGGCGGATCACGGTGCTGGGCAATGCCGCGAACGTCGACGAAGTGCGACGCGCGCTCGATGCAGGCGCCGAGGGCATCGGACTTTGCCGCACGGAGCATATGTTCTTCGACAGCGACAGAATCATGCCCATGCGCGAAATGATTGTGTCCAAAACGGAGCAGGAGCGCAGAAAAGCGCTTGCAAAACTGCTGCCCATGCAGAGAAAGGACTTTGAAGGCATTTACGAGGCCATGGAGGGCAGACCCGTCACCATACGCTTCCTCGACCCGCCTCTGCATGAATTTCTCCCCCACAAGGACGAGGAAATAAAAGAGCTCGCCCAACAGATGGGACTTGGTTTTTCGGAGCTTAAAGCCACCGTTATCGGTCTGCACGAGTTCAATCCCATGCTCGGTCACCGCGGCTGCCGTCTTTCCGTGACGTATCCGGAGATTGCGGAAATGCAGACCAGAGCCGTAATAGAAGCGGCGCTCAACGTCAAAAAGAGCAAAGGCTACGATATCGTGCCCGAAATCATGATTCCTCTTGTAGGAGAGCTTAAAGAGCTTGAATTTGTAAAAAATGTCGTGGACACAACGGCAAAGAAGGTCATGGAGGAGCGCGGCGAAAAAATAAATTATCTCGTGGGCACTATGATAGAGGTTCCCCGCGCGGCAATCACGGCTTCGGAAATCGCAAAAGCGGCTCAGTTTTTCAGCTTCGGCACAAACGACCTTACGCAGATGACTTTCGGTTTCTCGCGCGACGACGCCGGCAAGTTCCTGCCCTACTATTACGAAAAGAAGATTTTTGAAAGCGACCCGTTTGCCAGACTCGACAGGTCGGGCGTAGGCAAGCTCGTAGAAATGGCGGTGGAGGGCGGAAGAAAAACCCGTCCCGACATCAAGCTCGGTATCTGCGGCGAACACGGCGGCGACCCCAGCTCGGTTGAGTTCTGCCACAACATCGGGTTGGCGTACGTTTCCTGCTCGCCTTTCAGAGTGCCTATTGCCATTCTTGCGGCGGCGCAGGCGAATATCCGTAATCCGAGGGGCTAAGATTTGGCGCCAAAAAGCGGTAAAAATTCAATTTTTAATTAAAAAACAACGTTTTAGTAGTCATTCTTTTCGGAGAGTGACTACTTTTTTTCTCTTAAAAATCTCTTGATAGGTTAAAAATCGGTCGAAAAAACGGGGTGGTTCCTCAAATTGAACACTTTTCTGTATCTACCGCTATGGGTAAAAAAGGGCGATAAAAAGGAGAAAATTATGTCAAAATACAAATTAATCATTGAATATTACCAAAAAGGCAACAATAACAGCCAAATTGCAACGTTATGCAGTTGTTCTCGCACGACTGTATGGACTGTTCTAAAAAGAATAAAGGCGTTAGAAATTGAAGTTTACGTGCTAAATGATATGAGCGAAGAAGAAATTTCTTCCTTATTGTTTCCCGAAAGGGCGAAAGCGGGGGACGGATATCTGATTCCCGATTTTAAGTGGGAAGAGTTCCAAATGTGTAAACATCAATCGTCAATTCGGCTTTGTCATAGAAGATATTGCAAACGTGCAGCAAAGCAAAACTTGATGGCGTATAGTTGGAAAAGTTTTATAATCTTATATAATGCTTACCGTAAGCCGAAGATTGAAGCCTGCGACCCCAACGACAAGATTCGTAACAAGCTAAAAGATTTTAACTTTCTATTGTCGTGCTGTCCGCGTGGTAGTATAAATTACGAAGTAATTAAAATCCAAAAAGAAGAGTGGCTAAAATCCTTAAAACTCGAAGAAGATAAAATCTTGGATAGTGACGAAGAGTAAATCTACGTTATATTAAAATATACCCGTTCAGGTATAATACACGCCTAACACTTAAAAATAACCCCGAAAGGGTATAATCCTGCAAAATATTAACTAAACCTACACAAAAACCTGTTTGATACAGGAGTTTTGTGTTAAAATGGTTAAAAAATATGTCTTTATACCTAAAATGCGTGGGAAACGTCGGTTTTTCTGCGGAATTTAAGTAAATTAAGTCAAAACACTTAATTATTAACCAAATCGACGCAAACCACTTGACTTTTGTAGTGTTTTATGTTAAAATGGTTAAAATCGGTTTTGAGGATATGTAAATGGCAAAATTTATACCTTATACGTTTACAAAAAAGGACGTTATAGGCTATTTTAAAAATGATAAACAATACGAAAATTGGATAGCGGGGCAAGTTCGTTCTAAAAAAATTGTTAAAGTTCGCAACGGATTATACGTTCAAGTTGACGTGTCGGGATATCCGCTTACGACAAAGTTTGAACTTGCTACAAAAATAGCTGAAGATGCTTGCGTGTGCTATCATTCTGCCTTTGAGTATTTTGGCGTAGCTAATCAAGTTTTTAATACCGTTACAGTGGGTAGTAAAAAGCGCTTCAACGATTTTACTTTTGACGATATCGACTACGTTCGTAAACCTCTAAAACACGACGTTCAAATTATGAATGTAGTAACTGCCGCAGTGCGCGTAACGTCTCTTGAGCGTACAGTTGTTGACTGCCTTGATGATATTGACGCAGGTGGTGGCATTGACGAAGTCTTAAATGTACTTGACCAAATACGTGTTTTGGACGAAACAAAACTACTTGAAACGTTAAAAGCATACGATTCGGTATTCTTATATCAAAAAGTAGGCTACGTATTAGAACAGTTCAAAGATAAGTTTATGTTGACCGATTCGTTTTTTGAAGAGTGTAAAAGTAAACTAACCAATCAGATAAAATATTTTTTACAAGACGAGTATAAAGATATAGAGTTTAATTCTAAGTGGAAACTTATGGCTCCTAAAAATCTGAAATCTCGCCTAAACGGAGGATATTAATGGAGTTTTCAAGACAATATCTAACAAGACTTTCCCAAGAATCCAACTTTATAAAAGATGCTTTGGAAAAGGTTTTACGTCTTTCTGAAATATTAAAATTCTTAAACAGCGACGTTGTTTTTAAGGATAAACTTGCGCTTAAAGGCGGCACAGCAATCAATCTAACCGCGGTAGAACTTCCACGTCTTTCGGTTGATATCGATTTGGATTTTACCGTAAACGTTAGCAGGGACGATTTGCCTGAAATTAAAGAAAAGTTCAAAAAACGCCTAACCGATTATATGTGGCAAGAAGGTTATTCGCTTGCAGATTCTCGCGATCATTTCGCTTTAACGTCGTTCTTATTTAATTACATTAACAACGCAGGCAATCGTGACAATATAAAGGTTGAAATTAACTTCTTGGATAGATGCCACGTCTTACCGCTTGAAAAGAAGAAAATTCTAACGAAAGGTATCATAGAAGATTTTGAAGTTTTAGCCTTAAACACTACCGAACTATATGCAAGTAAAATTAACGCTCTTCTTTCACGTGCTACGCCAAGAGATTTATACGACGTAAACGCTATGATAGAAAATAACGTTATAAAAGATACGGAACTTCTTAGAAAATGCCTTGTATTTTATAACGCTATCGGTGGGGATTACGATATTCAAAGCTTAGACTATAAGAACGTTGAAAGATTAGATTATAGAAAGTATAAAACTCAGTTAAAACCCGTTATATCTAAAGACGATAAGTTCGACATTGAAAAAGCAAAGGAAAGAGTTATAGCTTACGTGAAAGATTTACTTGTTTTAACGGACGGAGAGAAAGAGTTTTTGTCCAAACTAAAAGATAAAACTTATGTGCCTGAATTGTTGTTTGATGACGAAACGATTATATCGAACATAAAACATCACCCCGCCGCTTTATGGCGTGTTAGAGAAAATTAAAAAACTTATATAAATATGACGGCAGTTGTCATGTTTAGTGTGGTAAAATTACAATAGGAGATTTATATAATGGAATGGATAAATTTGGCGGCGCTAGTTATTATCCCGATTTTGGCTGTTATTATAGCGCAAAACTTACAAGATAGAAGCGAAAAGCGTAAGGATAAAATGCGTGTTTTTTCTCACTTGATGTCTTATCGTTCTTTTGGTTACGTGGACCAATACTCGGTAAACGTTTTCAACTCAGTTCCTATCGTTTTCTATGACGATAAAGAAGTTATAGAGAAATATAATGCTTATTTGAAGTCGTTAAACATTAAGCCTGAGGATGTTCAAGTAAAACAAAAGGAAATCGAAGACAATAAAACAAAGATGCTTGAAGCGATGGCAAAAGCGTTAAAATATAAAAACGTAAATTGGGAACTTATTCAAAACCCCTACGTTCCTAATGGGTTGATAGACCAAATTAATGCAGAAAACACCTATAAACGTGGACAATTAGAAGTTATTAAATTAGTTTCTACTATGGCGGCTGCGCAAACAGCTATGAATGCAAAGAATCCAAAAGTCGCGAGTAGTGAGGAACACATTGAAGAAATTAAAGAAGAAAAGAAAACGGGAGAACAATAATGCCTACGTTAGAATGGATTGGAAAAGATAAGGTTGTAAATCATCATCAAGAAGTGCCGTTTAGGATTCTTGATAAAAAATATACGTTTAATGCGGAAAACTCCGACAATATGATAATTCACGGGGATAATTTGCTTGCGCTTAAATCTCTTCTCCCACAATATGAAGGGTTGATAGATTGCATTTATATCGACCCACCTTACAATACGGGAAAAAAAGAAGGACAATGGGTTTATAGCGACAACGTAGATGACCCAAGAATTAAAAAATGGCTAGGCGAAGTGGTTGGCGCGGAAGGCGAAGACTTATCAAGACACGATAAATGGCTTTGCATGATGTATCCTAGATTAAAACTCTTGCACAAATTGCTTTCTAACGAAGGTATTATTTTTATTAGCATTGATGACAATGAGTTAGCGAGCCTTAAACTGTGTTGCGATGAAATTTTTGGTTCTAGTAATTTCATAGGATATCTTTCCGTTGAAATAAACCCCAAAGGAAGAAAAAATTCAGATTTTATATCTATTAGCAATGATTATTGTGTGATATATGCTAAAAATAAAAAAGATACCTATTTTTTGGAGAATATTCCTAAAGACAAAAAGGATTTATCGGTTGATGAAAACGGGAACTTGGTTCATAACAGCGGTAAACGTGTTTTAGTTGGGGAAAACTCATTCAACAATATTGTAGAAGATTTTAACTCTAAAAAACATTATACTATTTACTATAACGCTGAACAAGGAGATATGATATTAAAAAAGGAAACTTCTTTGAGCGAGATTGATGAAGATTTAGTGTCTAAGGGATACGCAAGATATTATTCCTATTCAGGCGAGAAATTCGTAGAAAACACTTATACTGCGGACAAAATAGTTGAACTGTTTGAAAATAAAGCGTTGGATTTTAAAAATGGAAAAATCTACGAGAAGAATTTTAGTAGTTCTATTAGAATAAAAAGTATTCTTTCAAATAGAAATTATCAAACTTACGATTCTAATGGAAATGTTATAGATTATAAAATAGACGTAAAAACTACTTCGGCGGGACAAGAGTTAAAAGATATTTTTGAAACAACGGCTACTATTTTCAATAATCCTAAAAATAAAGGTTTAATAGAAATTCTAATTTCTTTGATTGACAATAAAAATGCCTTAGTTTTAGATTCTTTTGGTGGTTCAGGAACAACAGCTCACGCTGTATTAAATCTAAACAAGAAAGACAATGGCAACCGAAAATTTATCCTTGTAGAAATGATGGATTATGCTGATACCATTACAGCTGAAAGAGTTAAGCGCGTTATAAATGGTTATGGGGAAGGAAATAAAGCAGTTGCGGGTATTCCCGGCGATTTCACTTACTATGAACTTGGACAACCTTTGTTTAAGGATGATAAAAACTTAAATGAAGAAGTTCCTGAAGAAGAAATCCGTAAATACGTTTACTATATGGAAACGAAAAAGCCACTTGAGACGGAAACAACCGATAACCCTTACCTGTTAGGTAAGAATAACGATACAGCATATTACTTCTATTATAAAAAGGACGAAATTACTACGCTTAACCACGAATTTTTATCAACGATAAACACAAAAGCAACGGAATACATTGTTTACGCAGATAAATGTGTTCTCGCACAAGAAGTAATGGAAAAGTTTAATATCGTATTTAAGAAAATACCACGTGATATTACAAGGCTTTAAGAGGTAAAATTATGGAATTAAAAAACTTTCAAAAACAAGTTATTAGTGATTTGAACCGCTATTGTGAGTTGTTAAACTCTACGAATAGCGTTGTTAAAGCCTACAATGATTATTGGTTAGAAAAAGGTGTTAGAGTAGGTTTTGATGCTATTCCCACCTATAAAAACATAATTGAAAATACTCCGCACGTTTGTTTCAAAGTTCCTACGGGTGGTGGTAAAACCTTTTTAGCATGTAATTCGTTAAAAACCATTTTCGGCAACTTACCAAGCAAAAAGGCAAAAGTCGTTGTTTGGCTTGTCCCTTCTGAAGCAATTTTAACGCAAACGTTGAAGAATTTATCTAACCCCGCACATCCGTATAGACAAAAAATCGAGTCGGATTTTAACGGTAGAGTTCAAGTTTATAGCAAACAACAAGTTTTAGACGGACAACAATTTAACCCTACCACAGTGAACGAACAATTATCTATTGTGGTAATGAGTTTTGATAGCTTCCGTATTAAAAACAAAGAAGGACGAAAGGTTTATCAAGAAAACGGCAATTTGCAACAGTTCACGAAGTTTATTTCTACGCCCGAAACCCTTATTGAAGGTGTTGATGATACTGCGCTTATTCAAGTATTCAACCAACTTTCTCCCGTTGTGGTTGTTGACGAAAGTCATCATACTACTGGTGAGTTAAGCGTAGAAATGCTTAAAAACTTAAATCCTTGTTTTATTCTTGATTTAACGGCTACGCCGAGAAAGAACAGCAATATTATTTCTTACGTAGATGCGGCACAACTTAAAGCGGAAAATATGGTTAAACTTCCCGTTATTGTTTATAATCGCCCGTCGCAAGAAGAAGTCATTGCAGATGCGATTGATTTGCGCAACCGTTTAGACGAACTTGCTAAAACGAATACGGGCGGACGTTATATTAGACCTATCGTTTTATTCCAAGCGCAACCAAGAAATGGCGAAAACAAGGAAACGTTTGACAAGTTAAAAGAAAAACTTGTAGAAAACGGCATTCCTGCGGAAGAAATTGCAATTAAGACGGCGGAAATAAACGAAATTAAAGATAAAGATTTAATGTCGCCCGATTGCAAGATAAAGTATATCATTACGGTTAACGCTCTTAAAGAAGGTTGGGACTGTCCGTTTGCGTATATTTTAGCAACACTTGCAAACAAAACTTCTACCGTTGACGTAGAGCAAATTTTAGGTCGTGTTTTGCGTTTGCCTTACACAAAACAAAATACGAGTAAGTTCTTAAATCTTTCTTACGTACTTACGAGTTCAAATGATTTCCACGCAACGATTACGAAGGTAATTCAAGGTCTTAATGATGCAGGATTTAGCAGTAAAGATTATCGTGTAGCGGAAGAGAAACCCGTCGTTGAACCTACTCCGAAGCCTGTGCAACAAGAAATTTCGCTTACACCGCCTAATACAGACGAAGAAGAATTTTTACAGTTTGATAGTTCGGCGCTTAAAGCAATTATCGAAGAAAGACAGAAAGCGGAAACGCCTTCTACTGCTATTGACGATATGTTAGCAAGTGCAGAAGTTAAGAGTGATACTTACGATGAAGAATTAAAAGCTCTTCAAACCGAACCGTTGAGTGATTTGCCGTTGGAGGTAAGAAGTAAAGTGACTACATATAGAATCTACGATGAATATAAAGATGAAGCGTTGGCGTTAGAAATTCCACAGTTCTATTATAAGTCTGAGAATAGTTTGTTTGCTTTCTTGGATGGTGATTATAAAGAACTTGTAAGCAAGGAATTTTTATCTGACGGTTTTACTCTGAAAGATAAGAGCGTTGAAATCGATTTTCACTCTGCAACCGAAGGCGTTGCGGAAGTGGACGTCAATAAAAACGAAAAACCGAAATATCGTTTTATGGCGGAAGCGGAAAGCGAATATTTCAAGGAAATGTTCAAAAATCAAGCGCCTGAAAGTCGTGTGAGAAACTGTAAATATCAAATAAAACAGATTCTTGAAAAATTGGATTTTGTTGCGGGAAGCGAATTGACTGCTTATATAGACCGAGTTGTAGATAATATGAACGGTGACGAGCTTGCCGCACTCGAAAAGAACGTTCACGGTTTTGCCATTAGAATAAAAGAAAAAATCAATAAACTGCTTGACGAATACCGCCGTGAAAGGTTTAAGCATTTAATTGAAACGGGTAAAATCGTTTGTATCCCGTCGTTTAAGTTAAAGAGTGAAATCAATCCGGGCGAAACGTTCTCCTTCTTGTTAAAATCTTTATATACTGAAGAACAAGCAATGAACACCTTTGAACGTAAAGTCATTGAAAAAGTTTCGTCTATGCCGAATATTAAGTGGTGGCATAGAAATATTGAACGCCACGAGTTCTGCATAAATGGCTTTATCAATCATTATCCTGACTTTATCGTAATGACTAACAGCGGTTTTGTGGTTATGATTGAAACAAAAGGCGAACACTTAACGTCTAATGACGATAGCCGTGAAAAAGCCGAACTCGGTAAGATGTGGCAAGCGCAGGCAGGAAGTAAATTCCGCTATTATATGGTTAGCGAAAACGATATTGCAAGCAATCCTGATGCTACGTCTTTTGATAAATTCTTAAACATTATTAAAGATTTATAAGGAGAAACATTGAAGAAAACACTAAAGAAAATTTTTAATATGGTTTGGCACGTTTTAGTCGCAGTTGCTTTTTGCGGCTTTATCGTGTTGCCGTTTTTACATAACGCCATTGATAAAACGCTTGGACAATGGTTATGGTATCCTTGTCTTGTAGTTTTTTTGGGTTATTCCTTTATACCGAATAAGAAAATGAAAGAGCAGTCTAAGTTTGTTCAAATTTCTTCTTCGGGTGGAATATTACAATTGCTTTTTATCATAAGTGGAATATTAGTAATCAATTACTATGATACTGACTACAATTGGTATTGGTTTGCGTTTGTGCTAATTGCGTTAAGTATTCCAATTGGATGCGTAACTGTAAAAGCGTGGGCAGAAAGTAAAAACACATACTCTACTGAACAAGTTAAAGCCGCCAACGTTCGTTTAGGCAAGTATATTATGTTTTATTGGCTACTTGATTTGTTCTATATGGCTTGCTTTAATCAATGGCTTGTATTACAGTTTGTTTTCGGTGGGTTAGCAATGTTGATTGTTTTCTATAGTTTAACAGTTGCGTTTTTATCCGAAATCAAAACAAACAAATGGCTTTTACTTACGGATTTTCTTTTAGGTATAGGTTTAACTGTATATTTGATTTATATTATTCCGAATAGTAGTTTGCAAGAAATTTTAATCCCTATCATCTCTGCTGTTTATGGTGGCTTACTCACTCTTGTTGGTGTTGCGTGGACTATTAAAAGCAATAATAAGGATAGAAAAGCCGATTTAGAACGCATTGAAAAGGAACGTAAAGAAGAAGAACGTAAACAGTTTATCCCGTATCTCCGTTTAGACCTTCCCGAAAATGCTGTTGGTGCAGTTAATACTCATTTTGGTCAAGGTTTAGATTTTGATAAAAAACAAGATTTGGAAAAACTTTCTAACAACAAGTTCTATTGTTATAAAATAAATGATTTTTCAGTTAAAAATCTTTCAAGAGAGTGTATTATTATTGAATCTATCGTTGTTGATGGAGAAGAGCATGTTTTTCACGGAGATATATTAATTGAAAGGGGAAAATCAACTTGGGTAAAAACTACCGAAAATTGGCTTGTTAATTCGGCAAATATTTTGAAGTCCATTCAGTTAAAGTGTAAAGATTTAATTGGTAATTTTTATTTGCTTAATTGTAAATTTGAATATCATTATCCGCACGGATTTTATCAGGTTGAAACTGAAATAGACGGTATTACATATAAAGGATGGAATATTGAGTATTCAGTTTGTAGAATTGATTTGCCCGAACTTTTACAAGAACAATAAGTTAATGAGTGGTTTTTTATCGAATCAATAATTAAACCTATGGAGTAAATTATGACATTTAAGCAACTCGAAAAAATTAGAGAAGCATTAAGCGAATTGGAAATCTTAAAAAAGACACCTGACGCAAGAAAAATTTATCATTTAGACGAGAACTTATCATACTTTTTAGGAAAAGATTATCCAAGTCCTTCTTTACTAATTGGTGTTGATATCATGTACGATAACGCTTCTAAAAAAGAAGATATGCTATCTGATATTGATAGAATCAAATCTGTTCTTGAAGGTATGATTGCTCAAAGTAGCAATTATTCCTTGGCAAACGAAATTATTGATGTTATAAACGAAGGCAAGGGTGTTGGTAAAGATTATTCTTCTCGACAACAATTTATATCAAAAGTATATTTTTCTTACGGGGATTATATTAAACTCGATCCCTTGCTAATTTCCGTTGCAAAAGATTCTATCGTAAGGAAAAGTGCTTTAGATATCGATTTTGGCGATACAGAAACAACAGTTGATGACGTGGTTATACAAAGTGTTATTGCAAAATTGGAACAATATGCTGAATCGCTATTGCAAAAGAAGGAAGCAGTACCTTCGACCAAGAAGAGCAATCCAACTGTTGTTGTAAATAACATAGCAACTGCTACTGCGAATGTAAATATTGATATTTCTATAGAAATTGAAAAAGCAATAAAGCAAGTTGAAGACGCTTGCCTTCCTGATGAGCAAGAAAAAGAAGTCCTTGCTAAAATACAAAAGCTTAAGGAAATTGTTGAATCAAAAGAATCTAAAAAAAGCAAATGGACTAAAATTAAAGACTTTTTTAAGTGGGTTGCAGAACAAGGCATTCAAGTTGCAAGCATAATTGTCCCACTACTTGCAAACACAATCAAATGACAAGGAGTTATAATGTACGAAGATTTTACGGTTGGAGATAAAATGTTGAAAGAGTATACATTTTTTGAATGGGCGGAACCATTAGAACCGATAGAAAATGTTGTAGCGGATATATTAGTTAACGGAAAACTAAAGCTTTCATATATAAAATTCGATAGAATTGAAATAAAGCGAAATAAGCCAGGAACTTTTAGTTTGCGATTTTACACGAAACAACCGATACATTCTGAAATAATAAAAGGCGAAAAGAAAACATTTAATCTAAACATTGAATTAAAAATTAAAGACCAATTTTTTAGAGCAGTATATAATACTATGGTTTTTAATAATTCTAATTTTAATGGAGAAACACGTTCATACTCCAAAGACTACATAGAAACTCGTGTTTGTTCGTATAGGGTTATTTTTACATCTGATAAAAAAACCGAAGTATTAAAAGAATGGTACGGATGTAGAAATCAACTTCGTTTCTACAGTGGAGTTTCTTCATCGAAAACAGACGAAGAAACAATTATTTATAGAGATGGGAAAAAGATATCTTTTAAAATTCAAAACCGTGCCGAAAACTATAATAGAAATTCTTTTTGGATAAAACTAAAAAATTATAAATTCAAAGTTATTCTTATTGAATCATCAAACAAAGATACTCCTTTTACGAAATATGCATTAGAATATAGAACAGATTGGGGCGAAATTCCAAATGAAGATACTAGATTTGATATTTCAACATTCCTTTCCTTTATAATAGGAACAAAACTAGTAAAATTGGGAGAAAGCCATTTTAGCGACAATTATATTTCCCAAAAAGAATATATTGCACCTACTCCGCTTGATGAAAGTCTTTTGTATCAAACAAATTTTCCTTTTTACAATGTTGATTATCGTTACAATGATACAGATGCTATAATCAAGCAACTACCTAAAATGCTAAATCGATACTTCTTATTAAAAGAAAATTACAGATTGAATGAAGTGTTGTCAATATTATTTATTCATAGCTATTTAAATTTTAATTTTGTTAGTTATGTTACATATATTGAAATGTTTTCCAATATTGAAGTTGGTCAAAAGCCTGTCATAATATCAAAATCAAAATTTAAGCCAATATTAAAAGCTCTAAATGCTGTAAAAAATGTACCCCAAAGCATTAAATCTAAATTCCCAGATTTAAATAAAATTGGTATAGGAAAGAAAGTGCAGCGGTTGCTAAAAAAATATAAAATAGATTACGATAGATACAAAGACGTGTTTACTATTAGAGGAAAAGTTGTGCACGGCGCGTTAGTCGATATTGAAGAAATGCATACTGCAAGTGAACAAGCCAAAGAACTATTGACAATTCTAACATTAAAAAAATTAAATTATGTTGGTTATATTAGAAACTTTACAAACAATAATGAGTTGATTCTCGTTAAAGATATGTCAAAAAAACTTTTATAAATCAAAATATTACTAACTATATCTTTTACAAAAGCGGTCAGATGTTCCAAAACTTGGACGTTTGACCGTTGCTATCTTTAGCGAAATTTTATATAATATATGACGCAAGGTGTCATATTTACTATGATATAATAAGGGCAAACAATGGAAGGACTAGGTTAAAATGAAACAAGGGTATAGGATTATTTCAATTGAGGCGGCGGATATTTATCGGCACGAGCAAGAAAACGGCGTTAACGTTGGGTATAAAATGCCTGAAAACAAAAGCGACGCCTACTTTCGTTTGTTCAAAATCTATCTAGACTATTCGTTAGACTTGATTGAGCTTGAAAAGGCGTATAAGCGTATCTGTCGTAAAAAATTTTCTTTTCAAGATAAGAGCGAAAACGAATATACCCTTGCCGCAATAAACTTAAAATTTAATTATACGTACAAGCCTGAAAACGGCAAGCCTGTAAAAATTAAAGAGTTGCGGAAGCATTTCTACGAAAACGGCTTTTATTTAGACGGCGTTCACTATGTAAGATACAAGCGCAGTGCAGGCAGTTCAAGAGAAGGCAAGTGCCTTTTCATTGACGAGCGGCTGTATAAAGCAATGTCAAAATGGAGTGAGTGCGGCTTGAAACCACAAACAGACCTTGCCTCGTGGGAATCGTATAAAGCGTTATCTCTCAGCAGTATCAAAGGCACGGTAGAAATTCCGCTGGACGGTATTCTCTTCGTTCCCGACTATAAAAGCACGTTTGTTGAAGATGTTGTTTCGGTTGAATTGCAGGACGGGAAGCTGACCGCCGATCAGAAGCAAGCGCAAATCACCAACGATATCTGGGACGGCGAAAGTCTTTTGGACGAGAGCGTGTTTATAAACGGCTATGCGGACAAGCATATGCTGCTCCTGCGCAACAAGTTCTTCAAGTCTTGCGCTTTCCGTACTAAACTTCAAAAGTGGATAAAAGATAAAAATATCACGCTTGAAGATTTGAAAACAAGGGGATTTACTCTTGCAACCGACGTAAGTCAGATCGTAATGGTAACAACGCCCAACAGCTTGAAGTATCTAAAATTCGCAGGTGGTCTGTCCGAAGGAAATATCCGCAAATGGGCGGAAAATGCAACTAGCAGTTTCGGCGTGGTCAAATGGGATAAGAGTACGAAATTTTTTCACGGCGATATGGTGCAAAGCAGTTATCAACTTCTCAATACGTTGGGGCTTGATAAAGCGCAAGCGGAAGAATTATTAAAGCCGAGTTTCGATTATATCTCCCTTATCCGTAACGACGTGGAATTTATGCGTTACCACTTTACCGACGCTTATGCAAGAGAAAAGGACGGAGAAGAAAAGAAAGTTCCTGACGGACTTGCCGAGCGCGCTGAAGTTATTTTTCGCTTGCTAATGAGTTACACGACTTTTGACAGTACAGCTCTATACGCTAATTTTCGTGATGACGTAGTAAGTGGGTTAAAAGGTAATTTGCGCCGTGGACATATTCTGTTGAACGGCACCAATGCCACGCTTTTCGGTAACGGTCCGGAACTGTTAAAATACATAGCAGGGGAAGAGATAACAAGCGAGTTAAAGAAAGGACAAATATATTCTAAACGCTTTGTAAACGGCGCAAAGCTTCTTTGTGCGCGCTCACCGCATATCACGATGGGCAATCTTTACTGCGTGGAAAATAACCTTGACGGCGGGGTATGGGATTACTTCGATTTAGGAAATAATATCGTATGTGTAAACGCCATTGGCGAAAATATTCAACAGCGTTTAAATGGTTGCGACTATGATTCGGATTCCATGCTTGTAACGGACGATAAACTTTTAGTGGAGACTGCTGAGAAATATAAAGAGTATTTCAAAGTGCCTGTTTGCGATATTCCGTCTATGAGTAAAAGCGGTCAAACGCTTGCCGATCTCGACCATGATACGAGCGAGAACAAAATCGGAGAAATCGTAAACCTTTCTCAAAAGTTAAACAGTATCATATGGAACGAAATCCATCACGGCGCACCTAAGGAAAAAATCTTGGATATTTATAACGACGTTTGTAAACTTGCCGTTTTATCTGGTTTGGAAATAGACAAAGCAAAGCGCTCCTACGACAACGTGAACGTTGGGAAAGAACTTTCCGCGCTGCGTAAAAAGTATAATCGTCCTGCGCCTATGTTCTTTAAGGAGATAGACGAGAGGGATAAGGAAAACGAGTACGAGTTTTATGATACGGCGATGGATTATATCTATCAGGCTGTTAAAAAATTCAACTTTCAAAAAGGTAAAAAGAAAAGGGTAAATTACACCCCCATTTCTTGGACGATAATTGACAAAACGGCTTCGGATAATGCTACTGATTATAGGCATAGAGATAAAATCATCGAGATTTGCGATGAGTGTAAGGCAAAGATTAGCCGTTTGTATATGGAGCTTCGTATAGCGGACGACCAAGAAAAAGAGCTCGTTTACGATAAGATAGCGGAATCAAAAGTAGAAAGGGACAGGTTGGTTTCAAAGTGGCTAACGAATGAGAACGTGCTAATATTGGTATTGCGCCATTATGAAAAGAATAGCCCTTCTGACTGGCGAATTTATGCTCCGATTGTAAACACTCCGCAGTTCAAAAATTTTTCTCGGTGTACAGCGCTTCCTATGGGTTGCGTGGCAGAAAAAGAGGACGGAGACTTCGTTGTATACGGCAAGAAATTCGCAAGAATATGGTAAAAAGTGAAAAAACATATCTTTAAGGAGATACTTAAAAGGCTTTCAAATTAACGTTTTCCCTTTCTATGAAAGGGAAATGCTTGCAAAAACGTAAAAAGTGAGTAATCGGCGTAATAGAACTCGCTCGTACAGAGCGTGAAAACATAGCTCGACTGTGAACAACGGTCGGGCTTTTTCTATGCCCGAACAGGGCAAAAAATCCGAGCTTGTCTCAACAGGGCAACTCAAAAATAATTTAGCGGAGGTGATAAAAGGAAAAGACAAGGCGAAGCCTACAGTCTTAAAACGCAGGCAAAAGACAATTGAATATTAAGGGGGTGAAAGTTGGGGCGTCGCAAATAGCGAGGAACGTATTTGGATTGCCAAATACCGCCGAAAAATCGGCGCCTCGTTAGGGGCAACCCCTAAGACCCCATTTAACAACGAACGAAAAAAGAAAAGGAGGAAATGTTATAGGCAACAGAACAAGACCATTTGCCTACATATTCAGGGCGAATGAAAAAGAGAAAAACTTAATAGACAGGGCAATAGTGGCAAGCGGACTGACGATGACGGAGTTTGTTATTAGGTCGATTACGGACAAACCGATTATTGTGGTCGAACACGCCAGCGAGCTGTTAGCAGAGTTAAAACGCCAAGGCAACAATCTCAATCAAGCGGTAAGAAACGGTTACTACGACATAGATACGGAACGGGAATTAAAGAGTTGTATCGCCGAACTGAAAAATTTATACCGCAGAATATCTATTGCAATCGGAGGCGGATGATGCCGCTTTTGAAATGTAGCGCAAGCAAGGCGAAACCGAAAAACGGGATAACCTACATCACCAACCCGAAGAAAGCGGCATACGTATCTTCAAGAAATCTCTTCGAGGACGAGGACTATGCAGAGCAATTCGAGCAGACGGCACGGCGGTTCGGTAAGGGGGATAAGTTTGATGAAAGGAAGTACTATCATTTCAAACTGTCGTGTGCAAGGAGCGATAACGTTACCGCACAGCAAGCTCAACGTTACGCCGAGGACGTCGCAAAAAAGCTGTTTGAAAGTTGCGAGTGTGTCATAGCAACGCATACGGATACGCAGACGGTGCACAGTCATATCATCGTAAACGCCGTTCACCCGATTACGGGAAAGAAGTTGCAGTTCAGTCAAAAGGACTACGTGGCAATGAAAGACGAAGTTAACCGAATCGGAAAAGAACACGGCTTTACGGAAACGGAATTCCGTAAAAGAGGCAAGAACAGCCGAACGGCTACCGAACGCAAGATTATGCTTAAAGGCGGTACGAGTTGGAAAGAAGAACTACGAGAGGTTATTGCCGAGGCAATTAAAAACTCAACCACGCCTGACAAATTCAAAGAATATCTTGACAAATGTTACGGCGTGAAAATCACGAGGGATGGTAAGGATTATTCCTACCTTCACCCTCAAAAACAAAAGCCCATCCGAGGGGAAAAGCTCGGAACAAATTATAATAAAATGGAGGTATTAAAACAAATTGATAAACAAAATAACGGGGAGAAGTCCGGACCCTATAACGGACGAAGAAGTGGATTTATCGGACAACCTGCCGGCGCAGGAGTTGTGCGAGGAAGTAAAACAAGTAACGGCGCAAGCGCGGGAAGGATTGTTAATGCAAGCCTTGTCGGTATCGAACGAGAAATGCAACGACTTGATTTTGACGCAAAATGTGCGAATAGCGGAACTGACGCGGCAAGTGAAGAACGTAGAATGGCAGAACGAGCTGCTCGAGAGGAATCTGAACGACGACTTAAAGAAATTCACGAAAGACGTGAAAGAGAGCAACGAGAAGTTGTCGAGAAACCTCAATCAAACGTTGGACAGGATAACGACAACGGTATCGGGGATAGAACGCCAAGTAAATACAGCTACGGAAAGGGCGACTGATTCGGCTACAAAGACGCTGAACGAGCGGGTAAACAAAGCCGCAGACGACGCCGTATTCAAAATGAATCAGCAGGAGAAATTGCTTACCCAAAAGGTAAAGGAAGCGGAAAAGGAAATTGAAAAGGCAAAGGATGAAATCGCATTTGAAAGCGGTTTCAGAAAATTCTTTTTCTGGGCAACGCCCGTGCTTTTGTTGGCGCAGGCGGTTATTTCTGTGCTTTTACTGCTGAAATAGCGGAGAGGCATTTTTGCTAACTCTCCAAAACCCATTGACAGACAGGCAAAAATATGGTATAGTATATATACGATAAATATTTTTTTGGAGGGTTATTATGACGTTGGAAGAATTAGAAAGAAAGTCCGAAACGGAAAGTCTTACCGTTGAGGAAGTTATGGAGTATCAAAAGCTTGCAAAACCCGTGCGCCACGTTTACGGAAAATACGGAACGCTTGCCAAGCACTATATCGAAGAACATAATTTCGGTAAATTGTTGAGTTTGGCAGGGCATCTGCCCGAATACCTGCACGGCGTTGATAAAGCGGCGAATGATCTCTATGACGTTATGTATGAAAAGCTGTCCAAAGACGAGCGGTATAAACGGACGGGGAACTATTTGGAAGATGTCCGCCGTAGGGAAGAAATACACCGTCTTATCGAAGAAGAAATCTTAAACGAAATCGTCTATGTGGATTAAGGGGGTAGTTATGGTTACAAGAAAGGAAGATACTCCGCAGAGGATTGCTAATCGTAAGTACGAGGAGAGGAACAAAGAAAAGCGTCAGGCGGCAAGCGGTAATTTTCAGACAATGATACCAAGAGAGCTGTTTGACAAAATCAATGCGTTTTTAAAGCAACGTAAAATGAAAAAGGTGGACTTCATTAAAAAGGCTTATGAACTTTTGAAGTCAACTGACAACAGCGGAATGTAGCATTAACAATGCTATACTTAATACACCCGTAATGCCGGGAATATTAGGCTGTGCCAAAATAAAAATACACGGCGTAGCCTTTAAGGAGAAAAATGATTGAATAGGGCATCCGTATTTATCTTTCCGTTAAAAATGCGGATAACCCCCTATAAAATAAAAATTAAGGAGAATTGAATTATAAGGAATTAAAAAAGGATAAAAAATTTAATAGTGAAGTGGAAAATCAAGGCGGTTACACAGCCCAAAGCGTAGAGAAAATCGACAAGTCAAAAATAAATATGGAGGTGTTAAATAAGATTATCGCGTTTAAGATGTTAGAAATTATGCGTGATAACGAAATGATTGACGAGCGAGAATACGCCAAAATCGAAAAGAAGCGTACTCAGTTTGGGGAAAGTGTAGTAAAGCAAAATAAATTATTCAAAGGAGGCGATTTAACTTGATTGAAAACGGAATGGTAATGCCCACTAACGTTAATTTTAATAGAGCAAGGCAAAGAAGAGTGGTCTTCTACGGACGAGTAAGTACCGAGCACGAAGCGCAGTTATCGGCTTTGGAAAATCAAATGCAATGGTACGACGACGTGGCGAATAGAAATCCTAATTGGTATGTTATTAAGAAGTATATCGACGAGGGGATTACGGGAACGCAAGCGAAAAAGCGACCTACATTTTTAAAAATGTTGCAAGATGCAAAGCAGAAAAAGTTCGATTTAATCGTAACGAGAGAAGTGTGCCGTTTTGCAAGAAATACGGTTGATACGCTTGTGGTTACGAGAGAATTAAAAGAGTACGGCATTGAAGTCTATTTCGTAGAAGACAACATCTGGACGATGGACGGAGACGGCGAACTAAGGCTTACGATTATGGCAACGCTTGCGCAAGAAGAAAGTAGAAAGATTTCCGAGCGTGTTCGCGCGGGGCAGAAAATCAGTAGAGACAAGGGCGTTTTGTACGGAAGCGGTAATATTCTTGGTTATGATAGGGATAAAGCGAAAGGAACTTACGTAATAAACGAAGAACAAGCCGAAACGGTGCGTATGATTTACGATATGTATTCTGCCGGTAAAGGAATCTCGCAAATTCGTGACGAAATGATACGCCGTAAAAGAAAGGATAGTTCGGGATTAGTCAGATGGGAAAATTCAAAGATATCTCGAATACTACATAACTCAACCTACAAAGGCTACCCTGCGTACTTAAAATCACGAAGAAACAATTTCTTAGACCAAAAGATTATTATAAACCGTGATGAAGATACCTATCTTTACGTAAAAGGCGATTTCGAGCCGATTATATCCGAAGAACAATGGGATAGGTGTAAGCAGATAAGAGAGCAACGTACAAGGTATAGCAAATTCCGCACGGAAAACGGAGAAGTTCTTCACAAAACGGGTATTCACGAAAGCGGCGACGTTTGGACTAAGAAGTTAAAATGTAGATGCGGTTATAAAATGCGCAAAAACAAGTGGCGCAAGAATAAAAACGGCGAAGTCATTTACGGGTACAAATGCTATAATCAACTCAACAACGGTTCTAAGGATATCAGGATTGAAGCAGGGATTGACGATTCAAAAACTTGTAATCTTAGAGAAATATGTGATTGGAAATTAGAGATGATGGCAAGGCATATTTTTGCAGGCTTATGGGGCAGCAAGAAAGATATTCTAAACAACGTGTCGTCTTTATATCAAATCGGCGTGTTTGAAGAATATCAAAAAGCAGCGGAAATCAAGGCTACGGTTGATAAAGAGATAGCAAAATTAGACGAAAAACTAAAACGCTTAACTCGTATGCGCTTGGAAGACGAAATACCGAAAGAATCTTATTTGGAACTCAAAAAGGAAATCGAGCAAGAGAAAATCGAACTTTTGGGCAAAAGGCGTATTCTTGACGCGGGAATGGTTCCAAACGAAGACGGGGAGGAAGAGCCTGCAAAAAAGGTGGAAGATTTTCTACTATCGAAAATGGATTTTACCGAGCATTATATTGATAGGGAAGTGATTAAGCAGTTCGTTCATACCATTGTTCCTGTGACGGAAACGTGCTTTAATTGGTATATGAATTTTGAATTAATTGACAAGCCTAACGATATGAAAAAGTTGGTATGGGAGTTTACGATTGATTATAAAGGGGCACGGTCTTATCGAAAGGAAAAAGACGGTATGCTACGACCGAATCAATGGCAAGATTTAACGGTAAGGGTGTTTATATAACCAAAGAATGATAAGGGAAAAACTTAAAAAAATTAAAATTGAATACAACCGCTACGGCGGAAAAATATATGGGATATAGTCTTGCGATAACAGCGTACTGCCAGACCTGCAATTCTTCGCACAGGGCAAAAGGTAACGAGCACAGGCGAATATAAGAAATCCCCGTAAATAAACGGCGGCAAAATTCAAGGGCTTATGCTTTTTAGGCATAAGCCTTTTTTTTCTGATTTTTTGTCGGTTTGCGTACATATGCTGTGGAGCGGTCAATTACCGACGTTTCGGTAGCTGCGGCGTTTCAAGGCGTTTGTGTTTTAAGTCCGAGTGTGGTATAATCGACAAAGAGGAGTAAATATGAGTTATACTGCTTTAACCGTTCTCGGTTTTTCATTGATATTTTTATCCACGACGCTCGGCTCGTCACTGGTGTTTTTCTTCAAAAGAGAAATTTCCGAAAAGCTGAACACGCTTTTTTTGGGTTTTGCTGCGGGAATTATGATAGCCGCGTCCGTGTGGTCGCTGCTTATTCCGTCAATCGAGGCAGCCTCGGACTGGGGAACATGGAGCTTTGTGCCCGCCGCGACGGGGTTTGTCGCCGGCGGACTATTTCTTGTGCTTCTTGACAAAATAGTTCCTCATTTCCACAGCGGAACAAACGAGGACGAGGGACCGCAGACCTCCCTGAACAAGCCTGTCAAGATGTTTCTTGCGGTCACAATTCACAATATTCCCGAAGGACTTGCAGTCGGTTTCGCATTCGGAGCGGCAGGCGTGCTTGGTACGGACGCTGCGTATGTTTCGGCGCTCGGGCTTGCGCTCGGCATTGCGATACAGAATTTTCCCGAGGGCGCGGCGGTGTCCCTTCCGTTGAAGCAGGCGACGGGAAGCAGGGGCAAGGCGTTTGCCTTCGGCGTAGGCAGCGGAGCGGTTGAACCCGTTTCGGCGGTTTTGGGATATTTTCTTGCCGCGTATCTGACAGCCGCGCAGCCTTGGCTGCTTGCTTTCGCCGCAGGAGCCATGATTTTCGTGGTTGTGGAAGACCTGATACCCGACGCAAAGCTTGACGCGCACCCTCACCTCGGAACTTGGGGAGTCATGATAGGCTTTGTCCTTATGATGGTGTTGGACGTCGCGCTGGGATGATAAAAAACAGTCACGAAGCGGCGGGAAAGTTTTCCGCATATTTTCCGAAAAGAGGCGCAAATGGAAATTGAAAGAAAATTTTTGATTCCCGACGTTTACGTAAAGGAGCTTTTCGAGCGCGATGCCGAGCGCTTGGAAATAGAGCAATATTACGTGACGGTCGGAACAACAGAGGAAAGGTATCGCAGAATCAACGGCGACTGTTTTTTTGCGGTGAAAAGGGACACCGGTTCTTCCCTGTCGCGAGTAGAAACGGAGACGCCGTGCGGCGGAAATGATTTTGAAAAAAATTTGCCCGAAAAAAAGGGGAGAATTATACAGAAAGAAAGACATATTTTGCGATATGAAAATTTAAAAATAGAAATGGATTTTTATAAGGGAGAGCTGTCGGGGCTTGCAGTATGCGAGGTGGAGTTTGACGACGAGAATCAGGCGAAGGAATTTTTGCCGCCGTATTTTTTTGGCAAGGAAATAACCGGCGACGCAAGATACCGCAACCGCAATCTGGCGTTGAACGGTTTGCCCGATACTTAAAATCCGGATTTTTTCGACTCTGAAAAAATTGACGGGTTTTTAGGGGAATTTTAATTTTTTTGCCGAATATTTAATTGTAAGAGCTTGCAAATGGCTAACGACGCGGTCTGGAACAGATTTATATCGGAATTGCTTGACAAAAACGATATAGTGGACGTCATATCCTCTTATATCGACGTCAAGCCTAAGGGCAGAGGCTTTTGGGCGCTTTGTCCTTTTCACAATGACAGAAATCCCTCGCTTTCAATCAATCGCGAGGGACAGTATTTTCATTGCTTTGTCTGCGGCGTCGGCGGAAACGCCATCAGATTTATCATGAAATACGAATCCTGTTCTTTTATGGAGGCGGTGGAAACGCTGGCAAAACGCGCGGGACTGGAAGTGCCCGACAGAAGCGGCGGAGACGACGCTGCTTATGAGCGCAAAAAAAAGGAAAGACAGATTCATTACGACGTCTGCCGCGAAGCCGCGCGTTTTTACCATGCCTCTCTTATGTCGGAAAAAGGACTTGCCGCAAGAAAATATCTCGAAAACAGGGGAATCGGTTTGTCCGCCGTCAGGCGTTTCGGCATGGGCTACTCGCCCGATTGGGATTCGCTTAATTTTTATTTGAAAGACAAGGGTTTCAAAACAGAGGATATACACAGGGCGGGCGTTCTGAACGTCACCAAAAACGACCGCGCTTACGACCCGCTGAGCGGGAGGATAATTGTACCCATTGTCAATATGGCAGGCAATGTTGTGGCTTTCGGCGGCAGGATTTTCAACGGCGAGGACGCCGCGAAATACAAAAATACCGTCGTTACGGATATTTTTGACAAGAGCAAAAATCTGTTTGCAATCAATCTCGCAAAAAAATGCAAGCAGGAGGGGAGACTCAAATACGTAATAATAGTCGAAGGCTATATGGATGCAATAAGCCTTTATCAGGCGGGCTTCGATATGACGGTCGCAAGCATGGGCACCGCCCTGACGAGCGAGCAGGCGAGACTGGTTTCGAGGCTTACAAAGGATGTTTACATATGCTACGACGGAGACAAGGCGGGACAGGCGGCAACTCTGAGGGGGCTAGATATTTTAAAGAAAGAAGGCTTGAACGTCCGCGTTATGTCTATGCCCGACGAAATGGACCCCGACGACCTTGTCAGAAAAAGAGGGGCGGAGGCGTTTGAAAAGGCTTTGGAGGCGGCTGTTCCTCTCACCGATTACAAGCTTGAATGCGCGTGGAGGGAAAGCGGCGCGGACAAGGTCAACGGAGAGGAAAAAAAGCGGGAAGCGTTCAGAACCTTTGCCAAAAACGCCATTGCCGTGTTGAAGCCTCTGGACAGCGTGGAGCAGGACTCCTATCTCGGACTCATAAGGGACAGGACGGGGCTTTCATACGATATGTTGAAGCGCGAGCTTGTTGGCGGCAGTTCAACCGAAACGGCGGACGATTCGGGCGTCTTAGACGGGCGCAATGCCGTCGCGGACAATCTGTTGAATTTTCTTACGGCAGAGGACAGGGCAATGTACTTCGTGCTGGCAAGCTGCCTTATGCGCAAGGATTATGCCGCAGGCTGTGCCGTTCCCCGAACGGACAACCCTTTTTTCCGTATGGTTGCGGATTATCTTGCCGAATGCAAGAGCTTAGGCAAGCAGCCTGTTTTCGGCGAGCTTTACGCGCTCGAAGGTATTGACGCCTTTTCGGAGGAGCTAAAAAGATTGGTTTCGGTGCAGTTTAACGATGCCGATTCAGACGCGGAATACTTTGCCGACTGTTTGTCCGAGTTGAACAAAATTCGGCTCAGAAGTCAAATAAAGGCGTTAAGCGAGGCATACGAGGCGGAGAAAGACCAAGCAAGAAAAACTTCAATTCTTGTCGAGCTGTCCGCACTGACGCGACAAAAAACAGACAATAACTAAAGGAGAAATATATGGAATTCAACGAAGCGGCAATGAAAGAAATTCTTACCGCGCTCAAGGAGGTAAGCTCCAAGGGCTTCGTGACCTTCGACGAGGTGGAAACCTTCCTCCACGAGTTCGGCCACTCGCTCCACGGCATGCTGGGCGAGGGCAAGTACGAGTCGCAGACCGGAACGAGCGTTTACCGTGACTTCGTGGAGCTGCCTTCGCAGATCATGGAGAACTGGGCTACCGAGAAGGAGTTCCTCGACCTGTGGGCCGTGCATTACCAGACGGGCGAGCCGATCCCGGCCGAGGTCGTCGACCGCATCGTCGCCGCACAGAACTATTTGGCGGCCTATTCCAACGTGCGCCAGCTTTCGTTCGGCCTGACCGATATGGCATGGCATACGATCACCGAGCCTTTCGAGGGCGATGTCGAGCAGTTCGAGGTCGCATCGATGGCCCCGACGCAGGTGCTGCCCGTCGTTTCCGGAACGGCGATGGCTCCGGCTTTCGGCCACATCTTCTCGGGCGGTTACGCCGCCGGATACTACGGTTACAAGTGGGCCGAGGTGCTCGAGGCCGACGCTTTCTCGCTCTTCAAGGAGAAGGGCATCTTCAACCGCGAGGCGGCTTCGTCGTTCCGCGAGAACGTCCTCTCGAAGGGCGGCACGGAGCACCCGATGGAACTCTACGTGCGTTTCCGCGGCCACAAGCCCGAAACCCGCGCCCTCATCGAAAAGATGGGTCTGGGAAAATAAGCGATCCGTTCACCGATTCCGGAGGAGGGCCTGCACAGGCCCTCCTCTTTTCGTATCCCGGGGACCGGAACCGCAGGCTGCCGTTCCGGGTCGGGCATTCGGATCTTCGGCGCCGCGGGCGCCGACGCGTCTGTCCGCCCCCCCCCGCCGGGCGCGATTCAGTTTTGCAACCGTCCGGTTTTTTCGTATCTTTGCGACTTGGGAAGAGAATTTTTTGTTGACTATATCTATGCTTGAAAAATCGAATGCCGCATTGATCGAGGCGATCCATGCGCATACGCCGCAGCATTCGAATCCGGCTTCGCTGCTGATGGACATGCTGAACATAGGCCGCGAGGCCGCCTACCGGAGGTTGCGCGGCGAAGTGCCGTTCACCTTCGGCGAAGCCAGCGCGCTGTGCGCGCGGATGCACTTCTCGCTCGACCGGGTGGTGGGGCTGGCGGCTACGGACAAGTTGTCGTTCCAGCTCAAGTTCAAGGAGTTCACGGCGCCGCTCGAAACCTATAACGAGATTCTGGAACGCGATATCGCCTTTATGCGCGAGGTGGCGTCAGACCCCACGACCGAATTTGCCACGGCGACCAATTCGCTGCCGGCGGAGTTCTACGGCAAATACGACAACCTGAACCGGTTCAAGCTCTTCAAATGGCTTTACCAGCACGAAGTGGGCAACCCCGCCGTGAGGACCTTCGAGGAGCTGAAGCTCCCCGCGGAATTGCAGCGCAACTGCCGGGAGTATGTCCGGTGGGTGCAGTCGGTCGCGACGACCTACCTGATCTTCGACGACAGCAATTTCAAGCACTGGCTCAACGCCCTGCGCGCCTACCGGGAGATGCACCTGATTTCGCAGGAGAGCGTTCGCGTGCTCCGGGACGAACTCTTCGCCATGCTCGACGAGATGGAGACGGTGGCGGTCAAGGGGGAGTTCGAGAACGGCAACAAGATCTTCCTCTATCTTTCGGACATCGACCTCGAGTCGTCGTACAGCTATGTCACGACCAGCAGACACCAGGCCGTGAACATCGGAATGTTCTCGCTGAACGGACTGCGGACGCCCGATCCGCTGATGTACGAATACGTGAAGAAATGGATCAAGACCCAGAGCCGGTTTTCGACGCTCATATCCGGCAGCGGAGAGCTGCGGCGCATCCACTATTTCAAGCGTCAGCGCGAGATCGTCGCCCAGCTGGGCTGACGCCCCGTTCCCGATGCGGAGTCTCTCCGGCGGGCACGAAAGGAAAGGGGAGGGTTTCACAACCCTCCCCTCGAAGCCTCCGGATGTGCGGAACATAGTTGCGTCACTGTCAAGCAATCCTTCCAACTTCTGTGGGCGTCACTACATGCAAACTGAATTCTTCATAGCCCCTTTCGGAACTGGTACAAACGTACGCCATTTCAGCGGGCGAACCAAGACGAAAATCGAAACAATCCGAAATGCGATGTTCTAATTTCGTGTATCGAATGGAT
>OLXB01000365.1_pt1 | contig 25904 bp, 23 predicted proteins | sample 1673681 | NCBI WGS metagenome assembly OLXB01 (sample SAMEA103958121, study PRJEB25191) | human gut metagenome
CGGGTGGAGAGCTATCTGGTGACGCAGCTGGACGCCCTCAGCGGCGACCTGCTGGACAATCTGGCGGCGTACATCGCGGAAGGCAACAATACCATTTGCCTCTACAATCCCAGCCCGGTCAAAAGCTCGCAGGGTTACTCCACAAACTACTTGCAGTGGTCGGAATGCACCATCACGGTGACGTATGAGGAAGCCGCATCCAAGCCGACGCTGAATAAGTACTCACTGGCTATGGGAACGGCGGTCACAATCTATACGAATCGGCAGAGCAGCATTGCTACGCACACGGTACGGTATTCCTTCTTTTCCGAAAGCGGGCTGATCGCTGTGGGGGTTGAGGATGTATGCGCATGGACGCCACCTATTTCACTGGCCGCGCAGATTCCCAATGCAACCTCCGGCTGGGGCACCATTCTGTGCGATACCTACGTCAACGGCAATCTCGTTTCGACCAATACCTGTACTTTTCAGCTGACGGTGCCTGCGTCCGTTGTCCCGTCTATTTCCAATGTGGCGTTTTCTGAAGCGACTTCCGGCATTGCCGACCGCTTCGGCGGCTATGTGCGGACGCGAAGCAAGCTGTCGGTCAGCATCACGGCAACTGGCGCGCAGGGCAGCAGCATTTCAGCCTATCGCACCAGCATCGACAGCGTGACCTATTCAGGCTCGTCTTTCACCACCAATACACTGAATACGGCGGGCAATCTCACAATGACCGTGACAGTCACTGATTCCCGTGGACGCACGGCCAGCGCCACCCGCACTGTCACTGTGCTGGATTACTCGCCGCCGTCGCTGTCTCAGTTTACTGCCGAGCGCTGCAACGCGGATGGTACGGCTGCCCAGACGGACGGTACGAAGGTGCGCATTTCCGCGAAAGCATCTGGTTCTTCGGTCGGCGGCAAGAATACGCTGGCCTGCACGGTGTACTACAAGCTGTCCAGCGCCGAATCGTGGGTTTCCGCTGTGACGCTCACGCCCAGCGATTATGCCATCTCGGAAACCAACCGACTGCTGTCCCCGACCTTCGATGCGCTGAGCAGCTACGACATCAAAATTCGCGTGCAGGACGTGTTCTACTACATCGAGCAGACGGTGTCTATCGGAACGAAGCAGGTCATGATGGATTTCTATAAGGACGGTTCGGGCATCGCGTTCGGAAAGGTTGCTGAGAACGCAGGCAAGGTGGAATTCGGCTGGCCGCTGCTGCTCTCCGAAGCACTGGGCGTGGATCAGGGCGGCACCGGCGCAGAAACTGCGTCTGCCGCCTGCACGAAGCTGGGAGCCGTGAAGAAATCCGGCGATACCATGACCGGCAACCTTGCCATTTCGGGCTATCTATATCCGTCGCTGTACCTGTTGCCCACCTACAACAGCACCACCAACCGCACGGTTTTCGAAGGATCATACGTCGGCGCGTCCTCCTTTTCCTCGTGGGAGGACGGCACAGGCAACAACCGCCGAATGCTGGAAGTGCGCAACGCAGCATATCAGGCGAGTCTGGATTTCGCCGTGCTGCTGCGTACCTGCACGGGCGGTACATGGGCTTCCTACCGCCTGTTTCATGCGGGCATGGCAACGCCGATTCCGCTGGCCAACGGCGGCACAGGTGCGAGCAGCGCAAAGGCCGCGCTGTCCAACCTTGGCATTTTCTATTCCGCATCGCTCCCCAGCAGCGGTATGGACGGACAGATCTGCCTTGTGCCGGTCTGATGAGGTGAAGAAGCTATGGGCACATTTTCGGCAACGGCCAACAGCAGTTCAACGATCGGCTACGCACAATATGGTTCCTCGTCATGGAGCACAGGAAGCAGCAGCGGCGCGTGTCAGGGCGCGTATCAGGGCACTACTGCCGCGAAATCCCGCGTGGGCGTGATGGTTTTCAGCGGTGCGGGTGCGGCGCTCAAGGGCAAGCTCATCCAGAGTATTACCCTGACGATTACGTGCTCCGGCGCAGGCTCCGGTTCGTCCAGTAAGAAGCTGACCTTCTGTCAGGCCAATTACCAGAGCCTGAACACCGGCGTTCGCGGTTCCACGCAGGTGGGCGCGACGATGGGCACGCTGACCGGCAAATTCTACTCGAATACCGTCACGCACACCCTGAACGCTTCCAGCAACGCCGCGCTGTTTGCGGCGATGAAGGCATACTTCGAGACAGGCAATTCCGTGCTGGTGCTGTACAACGGCGAAACCTCGTCCAGCAGCGGCTATTCCAGCAACTACGCCCGCGTCACCAGCTGCACAATTTCAGTAACCTATATCGACGCGGTGATCTGGTACCGGGACGGCGGCACATGGCGGCAGTGCACGGTCTGGTATCGGCTGAACGGCGCGTGGGTGCAGGTGGTTCCTTATTACAATTCAGGCGGCACATGGGTGCGCGTCTGACGGAGGTGATTTTTTGAAAGAACTCTTTGAACAGGTCATTCAGCGCAGGGAATACGACCTGAAGTCGCTGCTGACCTGCATCGACCAGTACCACATCGAGGGCAAGCTGACCGACGACGAGCGGCAGGAGCTTACGCAGGCGGCCCGCGAAGGCGCGACGGCAGACTACGACTATGCCGGGGAGATCAACGCATTGTGGGCGGCGGTTCGCGCGCTGCAGCAGAGCATCTCGCCGCCCACCGAGGACGAATGGCCCGAATTCGTGCAGCCAACCGGCGCGGGAACGGCCTACCAGGTGGGCGACAAGATTACCTTTAAGGGAGTCCGCTATGTCTGCCGTCTGCCGCACTGTGTATGGAGCCCGGCGGACTATCCCATAGGCTGGCAGAAGCAGAATTGAGTATTGACAATAACAACATAGCATGAGCGATCGCTTTCATCAGCGGTCGTTTCTTAATGCAATCAAACACAGGAGGATTTTTATATGAGGAACTTTTCCATTGACATCGTCTGGGCGAAGATTCAGATGGCCATCGCTGCGATTGGCGGCTGGCTGGGCTACTTCTTGGGAGGCATGGACGGTCTCATGATCGCGCTGATCATTTTCATGGCGCTCGACTATATCACGGGCCTGATGTGCGCAGTGATCGACAAGAAGCTGTCCAGCGCCGTGGGCTTCAAGGGCGTCTGTAAGAAGGTGCTGATCCTGATGCTGGTGGGCGTGGCCAACGTGGTGGACATTCACATCGTGGGCACCGGCTCCGCACTGCGCAGCGCTGTGATCTGCTTCTACCTGTCCAATGAGGGCCTGTCCCTGCTGGAGAACGCGGCCCACATCGGCCTGCCCATTCCCGACAGGATGAAGGATGTGCTGGCGCAGCTGCATGGGCGCGAGGACAAGACGGACGATGAAAAGGAGGGTGAGCAGGAATGAGCGAACGAATCAATACGCCTTTTACCAATGAGCACTTCGTTGCGTTCTGTGAAAAGATGCTGGGCCAGCCCTACTGGTACGGCTCGGTGGTTTATAAATGCACCGAAAATCTGCGCGCCCGAAAGGCAAAGCAATATCCGGCGCACTATGGTTCCAGCCGTACCGCCCGGTACCGTGATGACATTGCGAAAAAGAAAGTCTGTGCCGACTGCGTGGGACTGATCAAGGGCTACCAGTGGACGAACGGCGGACAGGGCGTGATCGAGTCCATCGGCACGAGCAAGACCTTTCCCAGTAAGTATGGCGGCCACGGTTGCCCTGACAAATCCGCCAACGGGATGTTCAACTATGCCAGGAGCAAGGGCTGCGCCTGGGGCACCATGGATACGTTGCCCGAGGTTCCCGGCGTGGCGCTGCGCTTTGACGGGCATGTGGGCGTGTATGTTGGAAATGGCTATGCGGTGGAGGAACGCGGTTTCAATTACGGGTGCGTGCGCACCCGTGTGAAGGACCGTATGTGGACGCACTGGTATCAGCTGCCCTTCGTGGACTACGGCGATGCGGTGTTCACCGGCGGCATCGGCGTGAAGGCAGATACTCCGAAAACGGAGTACACGCTGGGCACGCGGACGCTGAAAAAGGGCGCCAAAGGCACGGATGTGAAGGCCATGCAGGAATTCCTGCTGCAACTGGGCTATGCGTTGCCTGAGTATGGTGCTGACGGTGATTTTGGCAATGAGACAGAGACTGCCCTCAAGAAGCTTCAGGCGCGGGCAGGCGTCAAACAGGACGGCGTTTACGGCAGCGAGACCCACAAGGCGCTGATGGACGCCGCCGCAGACAATGATGCGGGCAAGGAGTCTGAACAGCCGGACGAACCTGATCAGCCGAATAAACCCGAACAGCCGGAAGAGCCCACGCAACCCGATGCGCCTGACACTCCCACGACGAAGCGTGTGCGCATCGTCTGCGGCAGCGGCTCGGTGAACATCCGCGCGGGCAATGGCACACAGTACGACCGCATTACTGCCGTGCAAAACGGCGCTTCTCTCGAATGGGTGGCCACCGCCGAGAACGGCTGGCACGCCGTCGTGGTCAATGCCCGCGTGGGCTGGGTGTCCGGAAAGTATTCGGTGATGGAATAATGCGTATGACCGCACATAAAGGCGCGGTACGCCTCCAGAGGAACTGAGATATTGCATGAGGAAGCCTTTTTTTCGGGAAGGGGGCTTCCTCCTTTTTTTTTGTCAGGTATGCCCGGTATTCTCCCCCTGTTTTTCTCCGCTCCGGGCGGGCGTAAACCTGCCCATATAGGCCGTATTTATCGGAATCATCGCTTGATAAAGCCGCCGAGTAGAGTGATAGCTATAACAGGCCGTTGGTTTTGAAGAAAACGGCGGCGAAGAAAAAACGGGAGGTTTCATTATGAGCATTGTGAAATGCACCGCGTACCCGTTCCGATACGCGGCGGAGGCGTATGCGGAGCCTGCGGACGAAGCCGAAGCGATTGAGCTTTTCGACGCGAGCCTTTACACCGGGATGTTTTCCATCGACTTTGATACCCGGAGAGCGGGCAGGCCGTGTCTGGACGGCGCGGGGCGCAAACGGAATCTGGCGCAGCAGATCGGGAAAGCGTGGCAGGCTCGCCCGGTCTATTGCCGGAAAACCGGCGCCTACGAGGTGGGCGGCTGGAACGTGGCCGGTGCGAACTGCGGCCATGAATCCGCCGTATTCTCGCCGTCCTTCCCCATGGAGGCCAGGAAACGCGTGTTCGCGGTATTGGACGCATTGCAGTCGGACGGCTTTTTACCCGTGGACGGCTTCACCATCCACATGATTCCCGCCGAACCCAACCGACAGACGATCCTGAACATGTGCAACATCCTTCAGTCCCGATCCGAGTTAATTGCGCAGGCGCTGCGTCTGCAGGAGGAGCTGCGTTTCTGCATTGCCGAGGATCTGGCGTTCACCGTGATGCTGGATGCCTTCGCGATCCCCGAAACGGAGGCCTGCCTGTACCTGCTCCGGCAGTGCTACGGCATGGCGGCCGCTACCGGCAAGGCCAGGATGAAGCCCTGCGACGGGAGCAACCCCAAGTTCCAGATGCGCTCCTGGCTGCTGCGGCTGGGGTTCATCGGGGAGGAGTACGAGCGCCCTCGGCATACGCTGCTCTCCGGGCTGGAGGGCGACAGCGCGTTCTTTACGGAGAGCGGCAAAAAGCGGGCGCTGGAAAAGCGCCGCCGGGAAAAGGCGATGGAGTGGATGGCGTGAGGAGAGAGGCATGAGCAAGTTGAGGAGGGCAGCATGAGTGAGAAAAGAACGAAGCACAGAATCTCCGGGGAGAAGCAGAAAAAGCTCCGCGTGGCCGCCTACTGCCGCGTCAGCACCCTGATGGACGCCCAGGATACCTCCTTCGAGCTGCAGTGCGAGCATTACCGCGGATACATCACAGGGCGTGAGGATTACGAGCTGGTGGGCGTCTACGGTGACCACGGGAAATCGGGACGGAAGATGGACGGGCGGCCTGAGCTTGGGCGGCTGCTGGCGGACTGCGAGGCGGGCAGGATCGACCTGATCCTCACGAAGTCCATCGCTCGGTTTTCGCGCAACATGCGCGAGTGCGTGGCGACAATCCGGCGCCTGCAGACGTTGGGCGTCAGGGTATTCTTCGAGAAGGAGGGGATCGATACGTCGGAGCCGCGCAACGAACTGCTGTTCCACCTGATGGCCACCATTGCTGAGGAGGAGAGCAACAGCATCGGCCGGAACCTGATGACGGCGCACGAGATGCGCAACCGGAGTGGGAATCCCTTCTGGCAGCGCAAGTACGGCTACAAAAAGGGCGCAGACGGAGAGTGGATTCCCGACGAAAGACCGGCCGCGAAGGTCAGAAGCGCGTTCTGCATGGCCTGCGCGGGGTATTCCGTCGGCAGTATCCGCAGGATGCTGATTCGGATGGAGGAGGCGGATCCCAGCGGGAAAAAGTGGCGAAGAACGGACGTTTCCATGCTCCTGCGAAATGTTCTGTACAAGGGCGATTACCTGACGCAGAAGACCATCCGAAACGCCGATGGGACGGGCAGGACGAAGAATCGCGGCGAGCGGGAGCAGTATTACCTGGAGGAGCATCATACGCCGCTGATTCCTCCGGAGGTGTTCGACCACGTTCAAAGGCTGCTGGAATCGAAGACCCTGTGGGAGAATCGAAGGAACGTTTCACCCGAACAGCGGGCGCTGCTGGAGGAAGGAAAGCGGCTGTGCGAGGAATACGGGCTGTACGCCGTCATCCGGGACAATCCGTATGTTGAAGAGACTCCATGTATTGAGGGAAAAGCCAGTCCACAGCAATCACAGCGGAGCGATACCGCACCTGACAAAGAGCCGCAAGAGAATGACACGAAGGAGGACGAAGATGGAAAGGTACAATGAAAGCAGCGACGTGCGCCAGCTCTTTCGGGGCGCGGTACAGGCAACAAAAGATGAAGCGATGCGAATTGCCGATATGTCCGGCGAAACAACCAAGCGCGTGGCGGCGTATTGCCGCGTCAGCACGGACAGCGAGTCACAGGAGACCAGCATAGAGACCCAGCGGGCGTACTTCGAGCATGAAATCGGGAACCATCCGGGCTGGAAGCTGGTTCAGATTTACGCGGATCATGGGGTGACGGGTACGATCTCCATGAAGCGTCCGGCGTTCAGGCAGATGATCGAGGACGCGCTGGCGGGGAAAATCGACTACATCCTCATCAAGTCCATCTCCCGCTTTTCGCGCAACACCGTGGACTGCCTGCAGTACGTTCGGATGCTCCGGGAAAAGGGCGTTTATCTTCACTTCGAGAAGGAAAACATCGATACCAGCAGCGCGTACTCCGAGATGCTCATGACGGTGCTGGCGGCCTTCGCCCAGGAGGAGAGCGTGTCCATCTCGGAGAACATCGCGTGGAGCTTCCGCAAGAAATACGAGGCCGGAATTCCCAGGAGGTTTGTGCTGTTCGGCTATCGCCTGGACGAGGACGGGGAGTACCGCATCGTGGAGGAAGAAGCAGCAGTGGTGCGAGAAATGTTCACATTGTACGAACACGGGTACTCGCACAAGCAAATCGCCAATGCGTTCAACAGGAAGGGCTACAAATCGCCGACGGGTCTGACTTGGGGAGAGACGTCGATCCACCGGATGCTCGACAACGAGAAGTACGTGGGGGACGTGATGATGCAGAAGCGCGTGACGCTGGATCCGCTGACCCACCGGGAGGTGAAGAACGACCAGACCGTCTATCCAAGCTATTATGTACAGGATCATCACGCCGCCATCATCGACCGGGCGCAGTACAACCGCGTGCGGAAGATTCGCGCAATGTGCAATTCCAAGCTGGGTCCTTTGCAGTATCCCTACGACGACAAGCTGGTGTGTCCGATCTGCGGCCAAAGGCTGATCCAGCGGCGCAGCGATGTGCTGGACAATAAAAGCGCATGGCACTGCGAACGGAATGAGAGCTCCTGCGAGCGGTATGTGCTCAACAGCGTCATTGTGAACGAGGCGGTGCTGAACGCCTGCAAGGCGCTGAACAGAGACGAAATACAGGTCGTGATAGAGAAGCTGCAAGGAGAAAAGCCGCAAAGAAGCAAAAGCAGGGAAAAGCTGACGGCGGCGGAGCATTTGCTGGAGCTCTGGAAAAAGCGCCTGTTTTTGAAGAAGGTGGACTACTACTGGCTGGACGATACGGTGGATAGGATTACTTTTTCAAAGGAGAACACGCTGACGGTGCATTGGAGGTGCGGGCTGAAAACGACGGTACCGCTGCCCGTGCGGCGTCACCGGGAGAACCCGGTGTATGCGGCGGAAGTCTACCGGAAGCGAAAAGCGGAGGGAACGCTTAAACCCAGGCGGAGGATACAGAAACGGCTGGAGGATCCGAATCCCATTCCGATTATTTCAGTGAAGGAAGGACAGAAGAAGTGAAGCACACTTTCGCTTTGATTTACAGAAAGGCAGGCGTTTGAGATGAAAATCCATCACATTCCCAGCATCCACCAGCGGAGCAAAAAGCGGGTGGCGGCCTACTGCCGCGTCAGCACCGACATGAAGAGCCAGGAGGAGAGCTTCGAAACGCAGGTGAGCTATTACCGGAGCTACATCGAGCGGAACGACGAATGGGTGCTGGCCGGGATCTACGCCGATGGCGGCGTCTCGGCCACTGGCGCGGCGAAGCGGCCGGAGTTCATGCGGATGATCGCGGACGCGATGGAGGGAAAGATCGACCTGATCCTCGTCAAGAGCATTTCCCGTTTTTCGCGCAACGTGGTAGACTGTCAGGTCTATGTCCAGCAACTGCGCTCCAAGGGCGTCGAGGTGCGCTTCGAGAAGGAACGGCTCAGCTCGCTGGACGCCTCCTCCGAGATGATCTTCTCCATGATGGCCGCCATCGCTCAGGATGAGAGCCGGTCCATCTCGCAGAACATCCGCTGGGGCTACGAGAAACGATTCGCTCAGGGAATTCACCATATGGGAAACCGGCGCGTGCTGGGCTACGACGAAGTGAACGGCGTGCTGACGCCCAACAAGGATGCGTGGATCGTCAGAATGGCGTTTGAACTGTTCAACCAGGGAATGAGCTATCAGAAGATCGCCGAGGCAATTACGGCGGCGGGTGGAAAGCGGATGCGCGGAAGCACGGCGTTCTCCGCTTCCAGCATTCAGTCCATTGTGGACAACGAGATCTATGTGGGGGATCGGATGCTGCAAAAGCGTCCGCCGCAGCACTATCTGACGAAGAAGCCGGATCCGAATGCACAGTATCAGACCTATTACTGGCGGGATACGCACGAGGGAATCATCGACCGAAAAACATGGGAAAAGGCCCAGGCCGTGCTGGACGCGCGCAAGCGCGACCGAATTTCCGGCGTGTACAAAAAGACGCCGGCGACGCATTTTCTTTATGGGAAGGTGTTCTGCGCGAGGTGTGGTGCGCCCTATAAGCGCAGAACGCTTTCCGGAGGAACGGCAGACGGCGCTCCGGTTTATCATAAGGTATGGAACTGCCGGGAGCGTCAGAAGGGGAAGGCTGGAAACGGCTGCAGGAATACGTCGGTTGCGGAAGAGGAACTGCTGCGCGGAATATCCGATGCACTCGGCTGGGAATGGAAGGGAGCGGAAGTATTTGACGCAGAGCGGTTTTTGCGGGAGGTGCAGGCCGTTCATCTTGAAAATGGAGCGGTGAGCGTTCAAAAGTGGACGCAGCGCGTGTCTGCGTAAATGCATAAGCGGTGAAACTGAGCCGCCGGCCGCCGATTTTTTATCAAAGTACTCGAAAGGGGAAATGGAATCGGCGGCTTTTTTCGTTATATCTGCCGGCGAAACTTGATAAAGCGCGGGTTTTGAGGTAAAATGAAAATGGTACCTGGCAAGGCAACGCAAGCGTGAGGACTGCTCAAAGGAGGGAGGCGGACGTATGGAACGGAAAAAGCTACCGGTGGGCATCGACAGTTTTGAGAAGCTCCGCAGGGAAGACTTCTATTATGTTGACAAAACGAGATTGATTATTGACCTGCTCAAGAATTGGGGAGAAGTGAACCTCTTCACGCGTCCGCGGCGCTTCGGCAAGACGCTGAACATGAGCATGCTGAAGTCCTTTTTTGAGATCGGCACAGATAAGACGCTGTTTGACGGGCTGGCGATCTCCGAAGAGACGGCGCTGTGCGAGGCGTATATGGGCAAGTTCCCGGTGGTGTTCGTGTCGCTGAAGGACGTGGATGGACTTACATTTGAAAATGCCTATGGGAAATTGCGTGACATTCTGCGGGCGGAGATTTCTCGACTCAGCTTTTTGATGCAGAGTGAGCAGATAGAGGAAGATGATAAATATTCGTTCGGACGTTTCCTGAGAGAACAGGACACTCTGGATGACGTGCAGAAAAGTCTCAAGATGCTCTCCAGCCTGCTGTATCAGCACTACGGCCAGAAGGTAATTCTCCTCATCGACGAATATGATGTACCTTTGGACAAGGCGTTCCAGCACGGCTATTACAAGGAAATGGTCGCGCTGATTCGCGGACTGTTCGGTCGGGCGCTCAAGACGAACGATTTCTTGCAGTTTGCGGTGCTGACGGGATGCCTGCGGGTATCGAAGGAAAGCATCTTCACGGGGCTGAACAACTTCGACGTGAATTCCATTATCGACGTGGAACACGACGAGCAGTTTGGGTTTACGGAAGCGGAAGTACAGGAGCTTTTGCAGTATTACGACCGAGAAGCCGCTGCGCCTGTAATGAAAGCGTGGTACGACGGGTATCGCTTTGGCAACGCAGAGGTCTATTGCCCGTGGGATGTGATCAACTATGCCAAAAAGCTGCTGGCGAATCCGCAAGCCGAGCCGCAGGCGTTCTGGATCAACTCCAGCGGGAACGATCTGGTGAAGCGCTTTGTGGACAAGGCGGACAAAACCACGCAGGATGAGATCGAGCGGCTCATTGCCGGGGAGGCCATCGAGAAGGCGGTTCGGCTGGAGCTGACCTACGGCGAGGTCGACAACAGCATCGACAACCTGTGGAGCGTGCTGTTCACGACGGGGTATCTGACGCAGGCGGGGCGCGTCGAACGCGGCGTATATAAGCTGATCATCCCCAACCGCGAGGTGCGGGAGGTGTTCGTATTCCAGATTCAGGAATGGTTCAAGAATACCGTCGTCCGGGATGAGAAGCCCATGCAGGCGTTCTGTCAGGCGTTTCTGGACGGCAACGCCGAAGAGATTCAGCGGCGGCTGACGATCATCCTTGGCAAGATGATCAGCATCCTGGACACGAAGGCCAAGGACGATCAGAAGGAAAACTTCTATCACGGCCTGCTGCTGGGGCTTTTGAGGAGCGAGCCGAACTGGCTGATTTTGTCCAACGTGGAATCCGGCGAGGGCTTCAGCGATATTCTCATCGAGCCAGAGGATCCTGACGCGGGCATGGTCATCGAGGTGAAGTATTCGCCGACGCTGGCGGGCATGGAAAGCGCATGTCAGGCGGCAATGGCGCAGATCAAGGAAAAGCACTACGATGAACGCCTGCGTAACGAGGGGCGAGAGAACATCACGGCGTTCGGCATCGCCTTCTGGAAAAAGCGCTGCCGGGTCTGCTTTGAAAAATTGGATAGATGAAATTGATTCCTCCGCGGCGATTGCTGCGGAGGTTTTTTCATTTGCCTGCATAGACCACAGACAGCACCTCGGAATTATCCCAAGGTGCAGCTGTGACTCATGCAGGCTTTTTTGTTATGTAGTTAATGAGTTACGAAATCAGACTCCCAAACCATACAAAATGGCTTTCAGCTCTTTTACCATTCGAGTAAGAATCTCCTGTTCGACCGCATTGCAATCCAGGAGTAAGCGATGAATCTCTGAATCAGCGGTGGAAGCGGAATGCGTTAAGCTGTCGACGAGCAGATCGTCAAGAGACACGTTCAGAGCATTCGCGATGTCAACCAGTGTCTCCAGACTGGGGCGTCCAATGGCTGCTTCGATGACGCTGATGTGCTTTCGGGTCATATTGAGCTGTTCAACGAGAGCCTCCTGTGTAATCCCAGCCTGCTTTCGGGCATTAGCGATGCGTTTGCCCAGCGTTTCATAATCAATAGGCATGCCTTTTCTCCTTCATCCAAACCTGCATAAGACTGATTCGATTATCGCTTATGGGGATAGACATGACAACCGGGTATGTGAGTTTCTAAGACCGCAAAGCCATGCGCCTCCATCTATCATGTTGTCTAAGGCTGTTTTGCTACCTGCCAGGTAGCAAAATGGATAACGTGCTACCTGGCAGGTAGCAGTCAAATCTGCGTCTATCCGTTATAATATAAATGCAGAAAATCAAAGCAGACAGAAGGGCAGAAAGGGCATGATCGAAACCGAAAGTACGGGATTGCTGACATTATACAGCGACGTGAGGGCGGCTGCCGTGCATTGGCTATGGTATCCGTTCATAGCAAGCGGCAAGATCACTCTTTTGCAGGGTGATCCCGGGGACGGCAAGTCCACGATGATGATGCGCCTGATCGCCGAGCTGTCAACGGGAGGCGTGACTCCGGACGGATGCCCATTGGGACGGCCGCAGCGGATTATCTATCAGTGCTCTGAGGATGGCGTGGCGGATACGATCAAGCCCAGATTGGAACAGTGCGGAGCAGACTGCCGGAACGTCGCTTATATTAATGAAGAAGTATACGGCGGTCTTACGCTGGATGACGAAAGAATTCGGCAGGCGATGATGGAATTTCGGCCTAAGCTGGTCGTTATTGATCCAATCCAGGCGTATCTGGGGAATGATTCCGATCTTCAGATTGCAGGCAGAGCAAGAAGGCTGATGCGTCGGTTGGGAATGTGGGCGTCTGTATACGACTGCGCAATCGTGCTGATCGGGCATTTGAATAAGAAGGAAGGGTCAAAGGGACTGTATCGCAGCCTGGGCAGTATCGACGTCGTTGCGGCGGCAAGGAGCGTTCTGCAGGTGGAGCGAGATGCGGAAGACAGCGATATCCGAATTGTTCGACAGATTAAAAACAGTCTCGCACCGTCGGATGGAGAAATTCGCTTTTCCATCACTGCGGAAGCGGGCTTTCGGTGGCTTGAATGCCGCACCGCAAAGCATCCGGCTCAGAAGGCGGAGCCGATCCAGTTTGAAAGCAAGACAGAAAAAGCCGCATACCTGATCAAGACGCTCCTGGAACGGGGCGACATGCGCTCCAAGGAAGTCTATATCCGATTGAGCGACGAAGGAATTGGGCAGAGGACTGCGGAAGTGGCCAAGAAAGAACTGGGCGTTCGATGCTATCGGAAGATGCGGCAATGGTACTGGAGTCTTACACCCAAGGCAGAAGAAAAAGAAGCGAAATGAGGAAGCCGTCATGATTATGAGTGAAAAGCAGACAGCAGCGGTAGAACGCAAACAAAGAATCTGCGACCGCTATAAAGGCGCCGATACCGCAGAAGTAGAGGTCATCCCTGCAAAGCCGACAGAGGCGCTGGAGGGAAAAAACACAATTCTGCGCGTTGCGGCCTATGTCCGAGTTTCTACTGATAATGATGAGCAGCTTACCTCTTATGAACTGCAAAAGAATTATTACACAGACTATATCTCGTCGCATCCTGGCTGGGTGTTGGCGGGAATCTATGCGGATGAGGGAATCAGCGGAACGTCGCTGGAGCATCGAAAAGGGATGCAGCAGATGATTGAAGACTGCCGGGGCGGGAAGATCGACCTGATCCTGACAAAATCCATCGCCCGCTTTGCCAGAAATATCGTTGATTGCCTGTCGGTGATTGAAACGCTGAAAAATCTGGAACCTCCTGTCGGAGTGCAATTTGAAGCCGACAATATCTATACGCTGGATACCAACGGTCGATTGATTCTGACAATCCTTGCATCCGTGGCGGAGGAGGAATCACACTCCAAGTCGATCATCATGAACTGGTCGGTGGATCGCAGATTCCAGCGGGGTCTGTTTCTTACCCCAGAGCTTCTGGGATACGATCGGGATGAGAACGGAAACCTGGTAATCAACCCGGAAGAGGCGGAAACGGTCAAGGTGATTTTCTATCTCTATCTGAATGGCTATTCGTTCAAGGAAATCGCCGAACTTCTGACCGATTATGGGCGCAGGACAAAACTGGGCAACACAGAATGGAACTCGTCTTCCCTGGCCGGAGTCATTGCCAATGAGCGGCATTGCGGAGACGTTCTGGCGAGAAAGACCTTCACGCCAAATTTCCTGACGCACAAATCCAAAAAGAACCGAAATGATCGGACGCAGTATCGCCAGCGCGACCATCACGAGGCGATTGTGAGCCGGGAAGTCTTCCATGCGGCCAACCGGCTGAGGGCGTCTCGGAGCTATGGCAGGAAATCCCATCCGCTTCCGGTGCTGAGTGTCGTGGCCGACGGAATCCTGAAAGGGTATGTGCCCTTTGACAAGGATTGGATGGGATTCTCGGTGGATGAATATCAGAAGGCGTCGGAAAGCGTGATGAAGGATGCGCCGAAAGAAACGGTAAAAGTAAATGTGAACAACAGGCTTGAGCTGCATGGCTATGAAATTGTTCGGACGCAGTATTTTTCTACGCTTCGGAATCCTGCGATGACGATTTCCAATGGGAAACTGCGCTTTAATACGGCGTGTCTGCAGAAATTTGAGAATGTGGAGTATGTAGAACTTCTTCTGAATTCGGTAAACCGCAGCATTGCGATTCGACCGTGTTCGAAGGACAACCCGAATGCGATTCGCTGGGGAAGGCTGAAGGCAGGGCGATGGTGCGCCACCTCCGTTGGCTGCAAAGGTTTGGCGAGAACGCTGTTTGACATCATGGATTGGGAGCGGGAAATCCGCTATCGCTTCCGGGGAGAGTTCATAGAAAATGATGGCAACAAGCTTATGCTCTTTGAATTGGATGAGCCGGAAATGATCAAGGTGGAGAAAATTGTTCTGCCGCCAAAGACTGCGGAGGAATCGGAAGGAAAGGCCATCAGCAAAGCCATTTACATTTTCCCGCCGGAATGGGCTGGAACGTTTGGAAGACCGATTCACAGTATCGCTCGGGCGGAACTGCTGGAGCAGCGGCACTATGCCGGGAACTGGGACGTTCTGCGGCCGGCTACGGAACTCAAGGAATACAACCTCTTCATGGCAGAGGACATGCGCGGGATGCTGCATGAAGCGGAAAGAATTATGGAAGGGTGGTTGAGCGCGGATGCTTGAAGAGGAAGCTTTGACGAAGCAGGACGCCGCGAGAGAAGAGCGTCAGGAAGAACTGGAACGAACATTTTCGTATGACGGATACCAGGTGGTTCGAAAGGAGCTTTTCGCCCATCTGCGGGATCCGGCAATCGTCATTCGAAATGACAGCATTACATTTAATACGGCATGTATTACCGGACTGGAGAATGTGGTGTATGTGCATGTCATGTTCAATAAGGAACTGAAAAGGCTGGTAGTGCGAGGCTGCAACGAGAATGACAAAGACGCCTTGCGTTGGTGCATCGAAAAGCCGGACAAGCGAAAGAGCAGGAAGATGTCCTGCCGCCCATTTTCGGAATTGGTCTATAATGAAATGGGTTGGGACAAATCCTTCCGGTATAAGATACTGGGCTATCGGATTTGCTTTGAGGGAATAACGCTGTATGTGTTCGATCTGCTGGTGCCGGAAATCTTTCATGAAGGCCGGCAATCCAGCGAAAACGGCGTGGGCGAGTTCAAGCAGACAGAAGCGAAAGCTGGAACTGCGAAAAAAGGCTTCTACCCGGATGATATCGCGGGTACTTTTGGCGTGCCAGTGGAACAGCATGCGCTGGATTCGGAAATCAGACAGATGGACGGCTATGCAACGTCTGGAATGCTCACAAGGCAGAACTCATGAGCCGAGGAGGGGTGTAGGATGAGCGACAGGCCACAGAAGGCGTGGCATCCTGAAGTACGCTACATAACGTTTAGTTTCGCAGAGGGGAGAATTACGGTTTTCAAGAGTGCGCTGGAGGATTTGCACTGGCCAGCCTTTTATCGGTTCCTCTATAATTCATCCGAGAAGCAGTTTGCGATTCAGGGGTGCAAAGAGGAAGCGCCCGGTTCGCACCGAAGCCCAAGACTGAAATTGGGAGACAGCTGCGAAATCAAGAGCAAGGCGCTGGTTCGCCTGCTTTACAGAGATGGGCGCTGGGAAATAGCGCACTCCTACCGAGTGCCGGGACGCATAGTCACGGAACAGAACCTGATCGAATTTGACCTTCGGCAGGCGATTCAGCTGGAAAGAAAAGAAACGAACACCGCTGCTGCGGAGAAGAATGCCGGGTGACGCTGAGACGCGCTACAGCACTGAAATGTTGCGCTCAAAATGAGAAAAAAGAGCCGGCGCAAGGGATAAAACGGCATTGAAGTACGCGGCAGTCACATCTATCCCCAAAATCAACGCTGTGGAATACAGCAACTGTCGTCATCTCCAAAACCAATGATGAGGAAGCAAAAAACGTCATCTTCATAACCAAAGTTAGCTTCGAGACCAATCTATAGGTTGGCTCGGAGCTTTTTTGTATTTGCATATTCTTACAGCCATTTCAGGGCGCAAATGGCGAGAAAATCAATATATAGTAGCTGAATATGGAGTAAGCACAATATAATGTGCTCATCTCCAAAACCAGAGGTCAAAGTTCCGCAGCATGCGCGTGGACGCTGAAAAGGACGGAATCGCCCGCATACCTGCGATGACCTGAGCGTTGTGCGCAGCGCGGGTCAGGCGTTCGGCGATTTCCAGATGCTGCTGTCAGACTTCGACGCGGAGCAGCTTTTCTATACCATCCCCGATTTCCACAACACCCGTAAGCGTTATGAAAAGCTAAAGGCGGACATGGCATCCGATCCCTGCGGTCGCGTAAGTGAGGTGCGCGATGAGTTGGACTGGTTGCTGTCCATGGAGGACGAAGCGTGCAGACTCACCGACCTGTTCAATGCAGGGAAACTGCCTCTGCGCGTGACGCATAACGACACCAAGATCAACAATGTCCTGTTCGATGAGAAGAGCCGGGAAGCGCTGGTAGTGATTGATCTGGACACCGTGATGCCCGGTCTGGTGGGGCACGACTTCGGCGACGCGATCCGGTTTGCCGCCAATTTCGTGGAAGAAGATTGCCCGCAGGCGGACAAGGCGGGCGTGAACCTGAACATCTACTGGGCGTTTGCTGAGGGTTTTATAAAGGAAACCGCCGCCACGCTGACGGAGGCGGAGGTAAATACGTTGGGAATCAGCTGCTTCGCGCTGGCGTGCGAGCTGGCCACGCGCTTTCTGGATGATTACATCCTGGGCGATAAATACTTCAAGATCAATTATCCTGAGCACAACCTCGTCCGCACCCGCTGCCAGATCGCGCTGGCGAAGGATATGCGCAAAAAGATGGACGCCATGAACGCCATTGCACGAGATTGCTGGATGCGGTATCGGTAATTTGAACGCGGAAAAACAGGAATGACGATTTCCTCCGTTGCACATGGTACAGTCCAGCACAGCGGAGGTTTTTTATTTATCCCTGAAACAGGCTGCAGCCCTTGATAAGACTTGAAATTTGAGGTAAAATAAAAATGGAATGTTAGACCATTCAAGAAACCACCTGAAAGGCGGTGCAGCATGGAAAGCAGGAAATTACCTGTCGGCATAGAGAATTTTGAGGAGATCCGAACGGAAGGATTTTACTATGTGGATAAGACCGGCCTGATCCGGGATCTTTTGAATAACTGGGGCAAAGTGAATCTCTTTACCCGTCCGCGGCGTTTCGGCAAGACGCTGAATATGAGTATGCTGAAGACCTTTTTTGAGATCGGTTCGGACAGAACGCTGTTTGACGGTTTGGCGATCTCCAGGGAAACGGCGCTGTGCGAGGCGTACATGGGCAGGTTTCCGGTCGTGTTCGTGTCGCTTAAAGGCGTGGATGGGCTGACGTTTGAGGAGGCTGAAAGCCGTTTTATCGAAATTATAGGGAGTGAAGCGGAGCGTTTTTCATTTTTGCTGGAAAGCGATAAGCTGTCTGACAATGAAAAAGAAAAATACCGTGCATTGCTGAAGTTGAAAAACGGTCAGTATGACATGGGAACGATTGTGCTGACGTCCAGTCTCCAGACGCTTTCCTTGCTCCTCAATAAACACTACGGTCAAAAGACCATCCTCCTGATCGACGAATACGACGTGCCTTTGGATAAAGCGTTCCAGCACGGCTACTATAAAGAGATGGTCGCGCTGATTCGCGGTTTGTTCGGTCAGGCGCTGAAAACGAACGATTACCTGCAATTCGCAGTGCTGACGGGCTGCCTGCGCGTGTCGAAGGAAAGCATCTTTACCGGGCTGAACAACTTCAAGGTGCTGTCCATCACGGACAGTCGCTTCGACGAGCACTTTGGCTTCACAGATGCTGAAGTGAAGACGCTCCTGGACGATTATAACCTGACAGCGCATTACGGCGAAACAAAAGAATGGTATGACGGCTATCGCTTTGGCGGCGTGGACGTGTATTGCCCGTGGGACGTGATCAACCATGTAGACCGCCTTTGCGGCGAACCGAACGCAGAACCCCAGGCCTACTGGATCAACACCAGCGGAAACGATCTGGTGAAACGCTTTGTGGACAAGGCTGATAAGACCACACAGGGCGAGATTGAACGTCTCATCGCGGGAGAAGCCATCGAGAAGGCGGTTCGGCTGGAACTGACCTACAACGAAATCGACAACAGCATCGATAATCTCTGGAGCGTTTTGTTTACCACGGGTTATCTGACGCAGGCGGGAAAAGTCGAGCGCGGCGTATATAAACTGATCATCCCCAATCGCGAGGTGCGGGAAGTATTCATCCTCCAGATTCAGGAATGGTTCAAGGAAACGGTTGTCCATGACGAAAAGCCCATGCAGGCGTTCTGTCAGGCGTTTCTGGATGGAAACGCGGAGGAAATTCAGAAACGTTTGACAGTGATTCTTGGAAAAATGATCAGCATACTGGACACAAAAGCGAAGGACGAGCAGAAGGAAAACTTCTATCACGGACTGCTGCTGGGGCTCCTGCGGAGCGAACCAAACTGGCTGATTCTGTCCAATGCGGAATCAGGCGATGGATTCAGCGATATCCTTATCGAGCCGGAAGATCCGGATACAGGTATTGTGATTGAAGTAAAATACTCGCCGACGCTGGCAGGAATGGAAAGCGTGTGCGAAGCGGCAATGAATCAGATCAAAGAAAAGCGCTACGACGAGCGACTGCGCAACGAAGGTCGGGAGAATGTCACAGCGTTTGGTATCGCTTTCTGTAAGAAGCGCTGCAGGGTAGTTTTCGAGAAGCTATAAAGGGTGTGCAAGGGGTGCGCAAAAGGGGTGCAAACTGCATCCCCCTGCATCCCCTTATTCTATTTCGTAACTTGTATCATTATATAGGTGGAGACACACAAGAACCCTTGTAAATCAAGGGTTCTTTCTTTTTGCCCATACCCAAATACCCAAACCTCACCCAAACGATACCCAATTATCCCGATTCTGTGGTCAGGTTGCTGATGAAGGCCTGCATCCTGTTGGCGCTTTCGCGGCGCATGGTCGGAGTCACGTGTCCGTAGCGATCCAGGGTGAACGCCGCGGAGTAATGACCCATGTTTTCCTGCAGGGTTTTGATGTCGTCTCCCGCCATGATGCTGTTCACGGCAAACGTGTGACGCAGGTCGTGCATCCGGTGGCGCGGAAGCCCGGCCTTTGCCAGATAACTCTGGAATGTCCGGCACACGAACCACTGATTCAGGTGGCTTCCATCTGCGTGGGTGAACACCAGGTTGGGGAATTCTCCTTCATTCCAGAGATCGCGGGCTCTTTTCTTCTGGGCTTGCTGATCGGCACGATGTTTTTTCAGCACTTCCATCACGAAGGGTGCCGGTTCGATGATCCGCGTCTTTCCGTTTTTCAGCGTCCCGAAGTAGAAGCGGCAGCCTTTCTTCCGAACCTGGCAGAGCTGCTTTTCCACATGGATCACACCGTGCTCAAAGTCCACGCAATCCCAGGTCAGGCCGATCAGTTCGCCGGATCGCATTCCCGTGAAGATGTCCGTCAGGAACAGCGCCTCGAATTCTTCTCCGCGAAGCACATCGAAGAGTTTCTTCTGTTCCGGCGCGTCCAGCGGCTCCACCTTCTTCTCCACCACCCTGGGGATCACGCAGGCGCAGGTCGGATTCCGCAGCATGTATTCCAGCCGCACAGCCATGTCCAATGCCCGATGAAGAACACCGTGAATGTTCTTGATGTACTTCGGGCTTAAGCCCTTCTCCTTAAGCTGATTGTACAGCTTTTGAATCACAGGCGCTTTCAGGCTGTTGAGTGGAATATTCCCGAATGTCGGCTTCAGATAAATCCGGCACGTGGATGCGTAGGCTTCCACCGTTCCCGGTTTCACATCAGCCAGGTAATCCGCCAGCCAAATGTCCAGCCATTCGCCGACCGTCATTTCTTTTTCGGTTTCCGGTTCGGGCTCGACGGCAGCGCTCTGGGTGAGCGCTGCCGTCGGGTTGTCATGGCCTTCCAATTTTGCTTGCAGAGCTTTTACCTTCGCCCGTACTTCTTTCTGGGTTCTGGCGTAAACGCTCTTGCTGATCAGTTTTCCTGTCGCGGGATCGACGCCAACCGTGATCCTTGCTTCCCAGGTACCGTTGCTTCTTTTTCTCAGATTTCCTTCGCCATTAGCACGCTTCAGCGCCATAGGTTTCTCCTTTCTTCAACCAGTCCAGCAGAGACTGCCGCGAGATCAGAATCTTCTTTCCCACTTTGACGAATCGCACCTTTCCGGCGCGAACGATCTCGTACATCTTGGGCTTGCAGATACCGATCAGCTGTGAGGCCTCCGTGACCGTCAGCGTGACTTTGTTTTCAGGCGAAGATTGTTGCGGTATTTCGTTGTTAAGGTGCTCAGGCTCTGGATCATGAACGGCGGCTTCATCCAGTTTAATAAGCAGCTCATCCACGATCTGATGTACCTGTTCATTAGTATAGAATCTCATATTCATATCGTCAATATCCTTTCGCGCTTTAAAGTGATAAAAAGTTGTAAACTTTCTTTTTTATCTGCTCCTGCCGTTTTGTTACCGGTTAGAATCCGATTTTTGATGGGGACGATTCATTCTTCATCCCCCGTCTGAACCGGCCAAGGAAAGCCCTGCTATGCAAGGCTTTCTGACGCGCTAACCGGTAACAAATCATGTGCTTTTCGTCTGCTTTCGCTGATAGTAGCTGCGCTGCTTATTACGGTTGCGGAGTCGCTCATGAAGTGGTTTGCAGTGCGGGCAGTACTGCTGTCGGCCGCTGTTGGGGACGAATGCTCCGCCGCACCAGGCACATGCTTTCTCATTAGGACGAATCACATCTTCTTCACGAAGCAGCTCCGACCAGATGATCCGATTTAATTCCGGATCGATGGGCAAAACACATTTCAGAAAGTAATCGCAATCAACAGCTCCATCGTGAATCGTCGGATACCGGGGATTGATGACAGCACACTCTTCATCTTCGATACATTTTCCGTCGATGAAATTACAGCATTCTTTGTGTGCCAGGGTTCTGATCTTCCGGATCGGCATGTTGTTCATTCGCTCTCTCCTCGTTTTTCTTTCTTCTGTTCATCGTGATCTGTGATCCTGCTGTATGTCCGATCACACAGCAGGAGGACATCCCGCCGTCCTGCGTTCGGATCATGCTTCGCGACGGCATGACGCAGGACAGTTTTATGTGAACGCACAGGATAGCTTTTCCTGTACGGGAAGTCGTGGGGATAAAGCCTTAACCTTCGGCTTTCACAGCCACCATATCACATGGCCTTCAAAATCGTTTTCACGTTTTGAAAACTTCGGAAAGCGTTGCAGCGTAAGGCTTTACTGGCATTTTTACGACCGCCTGATTTTCTGAAATGACGATTTTACTGGGCTTCCAGGGCCAAAAGTTTTCACGAAATGAAATTTCTTTTTTTCGGGAACACGGTTCCATGTTCTCCCGAAACCAGCCCCGGAGCATAGTAGCAAGCAGGGCAAAGGTAGCACCTTTTGCACTTTGCTTGTTGGATGGCATGGCCCCCAAGCCCCTTTTACCAGCGCAAGCGCTGTGGTTTTTATGCGAATCAGCGGGATTCGTCATCGTGGTCGGCACCGTGTTCATCGTAGTGGTGATCTTTTGGTATGACATGTTGGTGACTGTTTGGTGCGCTGTCCCGTTCCAGAATCTCGTAGTTATACCGAACGTGCTTCAGGTCTGTGAGCTTTGGTTTCAGCTTGTCCAGCGCTGCCTGATCGTTTTCTTTCTGCTCCTTCAAGCTGTCGTATTCCGCCGTCAGCTCTTTCAGCGTCGGCATCTTTCCATCGAGCGACGAGTAAACCGCCTGGGCATTTTTATGATCTTCGATCTCCTGCCGATGCTCCTGATAGAATTTCACCGACCAGCCGGATTCCCGATACTGGGTGTAACCCTCTTTCGTCCGGCTGTAATCCCGGATCGCTTGACGCTGACGGTTGATCTCTTTCATCCGGTTTTGCTTCTCCCGGATGGAAGCTTTCAGCATGTTTTGCTGATCGGTCAATTCCTGAATCTGATCGTTCAACTCTTCCAGCGAACCGATCTGATGCTCTTTCAGGAAAATGACCATCTGCGCTTTTGCGTCGATGTTGTTTCGCTCAGCCCAGACTTGATAACCTTTTCCTTTGCCGGCGTGAAGCTTTGCTTCAATGTCGATCAATCGCTTGACCTGACTTCCGTTGAAATCGCCCCGTGGGATTTTCGGAATGTGCACATGATCATGTGCCAGCGTCCGGCGCAAGGATGTCTCATCGTATTCCGATCCAAGGGTATCGAGCCGGATATATCGCTTTCCCTCCGGCGGCTTGATGCTGATATGCACGCCGCGCTTGATGCGGCAACCGGCATCTTCCAGCAACTGCATCAGCGCATCAAAGCCGTCCGGCTGCATCCGCAGCGCGGCGTCGATGATCATTCGCAGCTCATCCCGATGGGTGAACCTTCGCTGATTGCCCTGCCACTTATCGTAGGAAACAGTTTTATCCTGCGGATTCTGAATGACTGACAGACTGTGTTCCCGGCAAAGCGAATCGCTGATCTGCGCCAGATCCTTTGCCGATTGCTTCACGTCCCGATATTTGTGCTGCCCCTCCAGATCGGTGGAGCAGATGATGATGTGATTATGGATGTGGTGCTTGTCGATGTGTGTTGCAACGACGTAGGCGAATTGATCGTCGGTCATCCGGGAAGCCAGCTCTTTCCCAATTTCGTTTGCTTCCTCCGGCGTAATTTCATCTGGCTTAAAAGCCTGCCGGACGTGATAGCCGATCACTTCGTTATCCTGTGTTCGTCCAGTGCTCTGTTGGTATTCCTGACGGAAAAGCATGAACTCATCCGCCGCAGTTTCGGGTGAGCAGGCGTAAGTCGAAACCAGAATTCCGCCGTCCGTCTTTTTCGGATTCATGATGTAGTCCAGCCGTTCCCCAATACACTGCTTGGCGGTTTTCCCTTTGTTGATGTGAATGGACATGATTCTTGTAGCTGCCATGGGTGCTCCTTTCAATGTTGAATCTGATCCAGCCTGTGAAGAATGCTGCTCAGTATTGTCCGTAGTTCTTTCTGCCGATGTGTTATGTCATCGATTTCCGTTTCAAAGATGGAACCGTGTTCGTTTAACCGTCTGGCGATTTGATTGACATTGTTGCTCAGGCTGCCCATGAGGCGAACCGCATCATGCAGCTCCGGCAGATCCAGCTTCAGCACATATCCGTTCAAGGCCATGGCACGGATGAAGGCTGATTGGTTTTTGATCCCGAAGGTTTTCATCTTTTTCTGAATGATGGCGTCCTCTTCCGGCGTTGCTTTGAAGCTGTAGTGAATTGTGCGGTTTTTCTTTTCTGCCACTGTGCTCCCTCCAGTCTTTGAAATCTGTCTGTTATGTCGGCTTTCGGTCGGCATTCATTTCATTGCTGTTGGTTCGGGCTTATTTTTCACTGCTGCCTCTGGCAAGAAACCTTGTTTGGCTCACTGCCGGTCCTTTCGGCGCTCCCTTCCGAAAAGGAAGATCTTCGCGGTTTGGACAGATCTGGAAACGTGGCCCTGGTTGTCAAGGTGCGCTTCGCTGGCGATGTCAGCGACTAATGAAGAGAACGGTTCCTAACTTCTATCTAAGTGAAAGGTTCACCATGATTCCCATGGTTGTTCTTCATTATCCGAAACTTGGGGGGCAGTGGGTTCGGATACATACACTCGCCAGGGCTCTCGCTCCAGCCACTTCACAATACCTGGAACATACTGACCATTCGCAGTCAGCCAATCCACGGTTTGCTTTTCCGCTTCCAGAGCGGACAGGATAGCTTCAATCGTTGCGCCGTCATTCAGTGCCTTTTCCACCAACGCTGCCGCAGCCTCGCGGTTCGTCCGCCTATTCTGCGGATAGGCAAGCCAGATTTCTGAGAACCGATCCGGTTCATTCCTCGTCCCATACCCTAAAGAAGAAGTATATATATTCTTTTTATATGGGTTAGGTCTTGCCAGCGTACCGGTTTGGCCGAAACTGGTCTGATTCTGAGGATCAGTTGGTATCACAGCGATACCGGTATCCTGGTAACTGGTACTATCCTGATACCATGCCTGACTGGCATCCCACGGGGAACCGGTACAATCCTGAGCATCCCATGCCTCTGCGCTGGCTCCATCATGGAGCCAGGCCGCTCCGGCTTCTGGTCCATTTTCCACACCGGAAGTATCGGGCCAATTCACCACATGCAGCATCGTTCCCACGTTAGGGATCGACCGGATTGTTACCATGCCCTGCGCTTCCATCATCCGCATCCTGCGGCGCAGCTTGTCCCTGGACCAGCAGAGCGCTTTTGCCGTTTTTCGCTCTGACAGGGGCATATCGCCCGGCTGGAGCTGCAGCCCGCGCCAACAATACTGATTATGGCTTGCCATGGCCAGGCAGTAGAGATACAGCTTCACTGCTCCATCGTCAGCCCATACCGGGCTTTTCATGAGATGCCGGATTGCATCTGCGTTTCGTCTCGTGTTCATCATGATTTCCCGTCCTTTCTTCTCTCTGGCGTAATCCCCGCCATCCCTATATGGGAAAATTGGGGCAAAGTGACACCGGCATCTGAAAATTTGTTTGGGACTCCGAAAGACTGCCTCCATTCCAGCCCACTGTTTATCCCCCGCACCTTTCTATGTAAAAAATCGGGCAAAGCGGCATCACCTCCAGAAAAAATTCAGAACGAGAGGCATCATCTAATGTCCAAAATCGGGCCTTTTGGAAACCACTTTCGAAAATTTTTTGAAATTGCTTCGCACGAGTATCAACAGCCATCGATCACCCCTGCGAATCACGCCTGCATCATCTCCTGTCAGCGGCTTCATATTGCCTGCTACCCCCCTATGTAAAAATCGGGGCAAAGTGGAAACACTTTTAGAAAATTTCTTAACAGGCTGATTTCCATCGCAGGCCATGTCGTTGCAAGGGCGTAATCATCGAGGAACATCCCCTCTGTTTCTTCCTACACCCCTAAATGGCGAAAATCGTCGATTTTGGAAACACCTACGGGGAATTTTTGAAAAAATATTTTTGGAGGCCTGAAACCAACAATAGCCAAGCGGGTCATGCAAACTTCACCGCCTGCAGCGGCTGCATATTGCCCGCTATCCCTCTATGTAAAAATCGGGGCTAAGTGGAAACACTTTTGCGAAATATTCTCAATAGGCTGGCTTCCACCACTGGGGGCCACAGTATTCTGAGGGTGTCATTGCTTTCTCCCTCCATATCTACATGGCGAAAATCATCGATTTTGGAAACACCTACAAAAAGTATTTTTGCTTTTTTTCAGCATGTTTGAATTCAAACACAAAAAGGCCCCGCGGCGAGCTATGCCACAGGGCCTGTAACAGAAAAGTGAACTTGGGTCATTGCCCGAACTCACCATCCTTATTACACTGCCGAGTATGAACTTCCAGTTCTTATGGCAGCACCGCACAATTGATTGAGAAACAGCCGTAAGCAAAAAAGAGCCTGCCGA
>OLXB01000383.1_pt1 | contig 24982 bp, 24 predicted proteins | sample 1673681 | NCBI WGS metagenome assembly OLXB01 (sample SAMEA103958121, study PRJEB25191) | human gut metagenome
GGTATTGTTGATTGTTTTTCTGCTTTCAGGTTGTTCAACTATTCCATTAGAAAAGAAAGAACTAGAAGAATATAAAAATATTGCAATTCAAGAGCTCAATATATATTTGGAAACTAAATTAACAAATAATTTTTACGATGACGTGGGACATAATAATTTGGTTTCCATAGTTAAAAATGGTATTGTTAAAATAACAAAATGCAGAGAAAAAACGGCAATAGATTTAATCAAATCCGAGGCACAAAGAGACATGGATTTCGTTGAACCTATGGAATCGGTCGGTCAGTTCTTTTCATTACAAGAGGCATATAATAATAAAATCCTTACGGTAAATGAAATTAAAAAAATTGCTGCTTGTAATTTTGAAGTGGAAGAATTAGAATCCAAAATACAATATGCTATTAAGAAGTTATATTTAGAATCATTGAAGGATTCTGATTATCCAAATAAAAAAATTGAAGATATTTCAATTTTACATTATTATGGTCAATATGGCAATTGTTATGTTGTTCAAATAATCGATGCATATGCCGATTTTCCTGCCGTAGAGTTAGAGTGTGTCGTTGCCGGGATTGTTGTAAAATATAGTGGCCCGCCTATAATTGTTTGGGAAAGACCTGATTTTAATTATTAAAGGAGTTAGAAAAAATAATATTTTTACGGGGGTGAATTTTCATGAGAAAAAGACTAGCGTTTTTGTTGGTATTGTTGATTGTTTTTCTGCTTTCAGGTTGTTCAACTATTCCATTAGAAAAGCAAAAGCTTGAAGAATATAAATACGTTGCAATTCAAGAGCTCAATATATATTTGGAAACTAAATTGGCAAATAATTTTTACGATGACGCGGGGCATAATAATTTGGTTTCCATAGTTGAAAACAGTATTGCTGAAATACAAAACGCAGAGAAAAAAACGGCAATAGATTTAATCAAGTCCGAGGCGCAAAGAGACATGGATTTTGTTGGAACTATGAAAATTGAAGGTGAAGTCCGTGGGGCGGGGGCTTTTTACAGTATATCAACAGTATATCAAATGAAAGGGTTGTCTAAACATGATTTGATGTCTATTATATTTTTTAAAGACGGAATAGTTTGGTTGGGGGATTCTTATGATTCAACGACTTGGCGCGATAGTCATTTCGCACCGCAACATGGTCGTCCCGATTTAAGTGACGAAATATCAAATGATATAAGAAGGAATTTTTTTGAGTTAAATAAAGAAATATTTTATGATTCTGACGGCAATGCATTGGGCAACTATGAAAATTTATCTATAAATTATTATGGATATTACAATGGCTATTTTGCTGTTGAATTAGATTGTTCATTTATCTCGTATGGTACTAGTATAGAATACTTAATTTTAGATGAAATAATAATACAATATACCGGGCCCTATTTATTATTATTTAAATATGAATAAAAAATTAAAGGAGTACCGGATATGAAGCAGACGTTGAAATATACGGGCTGTATACATATGAAGAACTTAATTCTCTCGTACCCATGCAGGAGATAATGTTTGACGCGGTAAACGGACAGTATCTCAAGGTCGCGATAGGAAAGGGTATTATCACGATTGAGCAAATAAGTGAACTTGTTGAAAGGTACGGTAGGTTGTTCGAGCAAGTCGCTGCCTGACAAAAGTATATAAAAAACATCGCAGTGGTTCTGTGACGATTTGGCAGGTTCAAACAAAAAATTTGTATTTATGTCAATCAAAGAGATTTGCTTTGCAAATCTCTTTTGTTTTGTGCCGGAGAATTTTTTTGAAAATTGACTTGCAATTTATCGGTTCACAGTTTAACAAAAAAGCCAAACAAACCTTTAAGGCAGTTTGGCGGTGGTGTACCCGACAGGAGTCGAACCTGCAACCGATGGCGTCGGAGGCCATTACTCTATCCGATTGAGCTACGGGTACGTATTTTCGGTCGGCTGTTTCCTTGTTTTAACTCGGATTGCGGACACGTTACATTATAGCAAAGCTCGGTCAAATTGTAAAACGATTGAAACCGTTGCGGCGGGCAAAATAATCTTAAAATCGAGAGACGGCGATGCCGCTTTGTCTTTGAGCTCAAATTTTCTTCAATTTTATCCGGGTATGCTTGTCCGACGGTTTGACAAGAAAGAGCTTTTGCATTAAAATAAACCCTATGGCGAAAACGGTTGTCGTCGGAATGAGCGGAGGCGTCGACAGCTCTGTGGCGGCTCTTTTGCTCAAACGGCAGGGCTACAATACAATAGGGCTTTTCATGAAAAACTGGGAGGAAACCGATATGAACGGCTGCTGCACGGCGGAGAGTGATTTCGAGGACGTGCGGCGGGTGTGCGACAGAATCGGCATTCCTTACTTTACCGTCAATTTTTCGCGTCAGTATTACGACAGGGTTTTCGCTTATTTTCTCGACGAATATTCACGCGGACGCACACCCAATCCCGACGTATTGTGCAACAGGGAAATCAAATTCGGTCCCTTTCTCGACAAGGCGAAGGAAATCGGGGCTGATTTTATCGCTACCGGACATTACTGCGGCATTTCCCACGTGGACGGCGTTCACAGGCTGCTCAAAGCTGCCGACTCGGGCAAGGACCAGACCTATTTCCTCAACAATCTTTCGCAGAAACAGCTTGCGGACGTTTTGTTTCCGTTAGGCAGTCTCGATAAAAAAGAAGTGAGGCAAATTGCTCAAACCGAAGGACTGTCAACGGCGGAAAAAAAGGATTCGACGGGCATTTGTTTTATCGGAGAACGAAATTTCCGCAGGTTTTTGGCGGAATACCTGCCGGGCAAAGCGGGAGATATCGTGGATTTGAGCGGCAGAGTCGTGGGACGCCACGACGGTCTTATGTATTACACGCTTGGACAGCGGCGCGGGCTGGGGCTCGGCGGCACGAGGGAAAGTCAAAACAGGTGGTTTGTAGCGGACAAGGACTTAAAAAACAACAGACTTGTGGTAAGTCACGGCGACGAAAGCGTGCTTATGAGCGACGCTCTCGAGTCTGACGAAATAAACTGGATTCCTTTTCCGCCGAAAGAAGAAAAATTCGAGTGCGCGGCAAAATTCCGTTACCGTCAGCCCGAGCAGCGCGTAACGGTGGAAAGGACGGGGTCGGGCGCGCGCGTGCTTTTTCATTCTCCGCAGCGGGCGGTCACGCCGGGGCAGTACGTCGTGTTCTACAATGAAAAGGAGTGTCTCGGAGGCGGAGTTATCGAGCGCGTATACAAAAGAAAAGACGGTATTTTAACGCCGATGTAGGCAACAATAAAACAAAGGGGAGCAGTTGAACGGTTTGACTAAGCAAAAGAAAGGATACGGGAACAGAGTGTGGGAGGTGGACCTCCTGCGCGGTATTCTCATACTTTTCGTCGTTTTCGACCACGTTATGTTCGATATCGGAGCCATGTTTGCCGACAGCTTTTCCACTCCGCTCGGCATACGTATTTCCGATTGGGCGGCGGGTTACGTATTCGAATCAAGCGCCTTCGGGCGCTGGCGCAGCGTGACTCACGACTTTTTCATCGGCTCTTTTGTCATTTTGTCGGGAGTATCCGTTTCCTTTTCCAAAAACAATGCGCTGCGCGGGCTTAAAATGTCCGTATGGGCGGTGGGATTGTCGGTAGCCATGCTGTTTTACGGCGAAATTACGCAGGACAACAGCGTTTGGATGAATTTCAACGTGCTTCACGTGCTGGCTTTGAGTATTTTGCTGTGGGCGCTTCTCGATTGGTTAAAAACAGACGGAGACTGGATTTTTCTGATTGCGGTTTTAGCCATAGCCGTCGGCAGCTATTTCAATATGGAAAACGAAATTAACCTTGTCGCTTCGCAGGGGCAAAAGCAATGGACGCGCGACCTTGTTTTCTGGTTGGTCAACAACAACCGCGTATCCAAGCTGTCTCCCGGCGATTATCTGCCCTTTCTGCCTTATTTCGGTTGGTTTCTGGCGGGCGCCCTCGCGGGACGCGCGATATACAAGTCTCCGCGCAGTATTATGGGCTATGAGGCGACGACATGCGTCAGACCTTTCTGCTTTTGCGGAAGGCATTCGCTGTTTATTTATTTTGCGAGTCAGGTTCTGGCGGTGGGACTGCTTTATCTTATTGTAGAGGTATGGGGCTGGCTTTAACGCTTGCCGCCCTCAGTTAAAGGAAAAATGTACAGGCATCTTTTTGAAAGCCAAAAAAACAACAGAAAAAAACCCGCCCTGCATTTTGTCGGGCGCGATATAACCTACGGTCAGCTTTTCAACGAAGTGGAGGCGCTGTGCTGCGCGTTCAGAAAATACGGCTGCAAAAAGGGCGACATCGTGACCATCGCGTTGCCCAACATTCCTTCCGCGGTGACTTTGTTTTATGCAGTGAACAAGCTGGGCATGACCGCAAATCTCGTCCACCCGCTTCTGCCTGCGGAGCAGATTATACGTTACGCTACGGAAACAAAGAGCAAATTTCTTTTCGTGTTCGACAAGCTGGCGGACGGATACATTTCCAAACTGCTGGATTGTCCCGTGCCCATTAGGATTTGTCAGGCACAGGATTACATCACGTCGTTTGAAAGAGTGTTTTACAATCTCTTTACCTGGCGGGACAGAAGAAATTTGAGAAAAAACCGCACCGATTATCTCAAATTCAAATATTTCCGACACGAGGGCGCGCGGCTGTCAAAGTACATGATAAACAGATTCGCGGGCGGGGACGACGATGTAGCCGCTATTATGCACAGCGGCGGCACAAGCGCGGAGCCGAAAAGCATAATGCTTACCAACGCCAATTTCAACTCGGTCGCCGTCAACACCAAACGCGCAATCGTGGGAGAAAAGGCGCGGGAGAAAGACGCTATGGCTATGGTGCTGCCCATGTTTCACGCATTCGGGCTGGGCGTGTGCGTGCACACCGTGCTTAGCGGGGGCGTCAAAAGCACGCTTATTCCGCGTTACGCACCGGAAAGAATCGTGCACTATCTCAAACAGGGGCACATTACCATGATTTCGGGCGTCCCTACCATGTACCGCGGGCTTGTGGACAAAAAGGAATTCAATTGCCGCAGTCTCAAAAATCTGCGATTCGCTTTCTGCGGCGGCGATATGCTGACCGACGAGCTGAAAAGGGATTTCGATTCCGTCATGGCAAAGAGGGGAAGCAGCTGTGTTTTGGACAACGGGTTCGGACTAACTGAGGTTACGGGCGTGTTTTCCGTCAACAAAGCGGGCGCCCGCAGAGAAGGCTCCTGCGGCAAGCCCATAGGAGAGGATTATCTCATAGAAGCCTTCGACGACGACGGCAACATGCTTGAAAGGGGCGGCAGCGGCGAGCTGTGCATAAGTTCTCCCACGGTCATGAAGGGGTATCTTAACGATACGGAGGCTACGGAAAAAACTTTTCTTGATTACGACGGCAAAAGATGGCTGAAAACGGGAGATTTGGGTTTTGTCGATAAGGACGGATTTATTTTTATTCAGCAAAGACTCAAACGCATAATCAAGGTTTCGGGCGTGCCCGTGTTTCCCGCCGAGATTGAACGGCTTGTCAATACGCTAAAAGACGTGGACGAGTGCTGTGCCGTAGGAATAGAGCACAAGCTCAAAGGCAAAGTAATCAAGCTGTACGTAAAGTCGTCCGCCGAGCCGACAAAGCTTAAAAAGACGGTCAAGGAGTTTTGCCGTCAGAAGCTTGACAAATGGTCCTGCCCGAAAGCCGTAGAGGTGCTGCCGGAGCTGCCCAAAACTCTTATGGCAAAGACAGATTATCGCCTGTTGGAGCGCAACGGCATGAAAAAATTCGTGCAGGAAGAAACGGACAATGATGTAAAAACGAAAAAATAATGTAAAATTTTTTCAATAAAGCGTTTACTTTCATTAAAATTTGTTGTATACTGCAAATACAGCGGCGGAACGTCGTCGCGGCGGATAAATGCTTTTTTGTCTTTGGGTGTTCTTAAAAACATAAATGTGGTATCCGAAAATATTTAAAGGAGGTCCATGTTTATGCAGGATATAGAACTCAAATGCAGAGACTGCGGCGAAACGTTTACTTTTACTGCCGGAGAGCAGGAGTTTTATCAGCAGAAAGGCTTTACAAATCAACCCACAAGATGTCCCGAATGCCGCAAAGCCAGAAAAGCTCAAAGAAACAATTTCAATTCAGACAGTCATTGAAAAAAAAGCGTCCCGAAAGGGACGCTTTTAAAATTTACTTTTATTCCACGACTACGATAATTTCGGTGGAAATATTGGCATACAGCCTGACAGAAAGGGGATACTCTCCCGTTTCCTTTATCGGAGCTTTCAGCTCGATGTCCTTTTTGTCGATTTTTTCGCCCGCCGAAAGCAACGCTTCCGCAATTTCCTTTGCGGTTATGCTGCCGAAAATCTTGCCCTGCTCGCCGTGTCTTGCCTTCAAAACTATTTTTCTACCTTTGAGCTGCGCGGCTTTTTCAATCGCGGCAAGACGCTCCTGCTCCTTGTGGTAAGCAAGGGTTTTGTTTTTGATTTCCACGCTGTTTATTACGTCCGCGGTGGCGGGGCTTGCAAGATTTTTCTTAAAAAGAAAATTCTGCGCGTAACCGTCGCTTACGTTTATTATTTCGCCTTTTTTGCCCTGTCCCTTGACGTCTTCAAGCAAATAAACCTTCATGCCGCTTGTCTCCTTTTATTTTTCTCAAATTATTTTAACTCAAACCGAATAAAAAGTAAAGCGTTGACCAACACTAAAAGAGGTAAAAGAAAGGAGGATTTTGATTATGAACGATCAAAAAATCAAGTGCAAGGTCAAGGCTTGCAAGTACAATTCTCAAGGCTGCAACTGCGATTTGGAATCAATCACCGTTGTACCCGAAAGCGATTGCCCTACGGCTCATTTCTGCGGCGATTACTGCAAAAAAGAGAATTACTGAAATTTTACCTGAAAGGGCGGAGATACTCCGCCCTTTTTACTTGACAAAAAGCTTGCGCGGCTTTAAGATAGAGTTACAAAAAACCAATACAAAAGTTGAGGTGTGACAATGATAAATATGACGCACGGCACGGTCAAGATTTTCGCGGGAAACGGATGTCCCGACCTTGCCAAAGCTATTGCCGACAGGCTGGAATTGCCCTTGGGACAGCTTGAAGCCACTCGCTTTTCCGACGGAGAAATTTGCGTAAACATCAAGGAAACGGTGCGCGGCTGCGACGTTTTCGTGGTTCAGTCCACAAGCACTCCCGTAAACGACAATCTTATGGAGCTGCTCGTTATGATTGACGCTTTCAAACGCGCGTCCTGCAACAAGCTGACGGTGGTTATGCCTTATTTCGGCTATGCGAGACAGGACAGGAAAGCGCGCGCGAGAGACCCGATAACCGCCAAGCTGGTCGCCAACCTTCTTGAAAAGGCGGGAGCCGACAGAGTGCTCACCATGGATTTGCACAGCACTCAGCTTCAAGGCTTTTTCGATATACCCGTCGACAACCTGCTGGGTATGCCCGTTCTTGCGAAATATTTTCTTAAAAACGGCTTCAAAAACGACGATTTGGTGATTGTATCTCCCGATGTGGGCAGCGTGACGCGCAGCCGTTCCATGGCGGCGAAATTCAACGCTCCTTTGGCAATCATCGACAAGCGTCGTCCCAAAGCAAACGTCATGGAGGTCATGAACATCATCGGCGACGTAAAGGACAAGGTGTGCCTTATGCTTGACGACATGATAGACACGGCGGGCACAATCACTCAGGGGGCAAAGGCTCTTTCGGACGCGGGAGCGAGAGAGGTTTACGCCTGCTGTTCCCACGGCGTTTTCAGCGGTCCGGCAATGCAGCGCATACAGGACAGCCCCTTGAAAAAGGTGGTCATACTCAACACTATCCAGCAGCCTCAGGACAAGCTCATAGACAAAATCGAAGAGGTTTCCGTTGCGGAAATTTTTGCCGAGGCAATCGAAAGGATTTATTCCTACATATCCGTTTCTACTTTGTTTGAATGATTTCAGGCTTTTTGCGGCGCCCCTCAAAAGAGGGGCGTTTTTTTGTTTTTCCGAAATTTTAACCTTGTCAAAAATGTAATTTAAGTAGCCGCCTGTTCATAAAATTCATTATGAACAAAAAAAATATCGCAAAGAGGGCAGCAGTAATTTTGCTGTGCGCGTTTATGCTTGCCGCGCCCTTTGTCGTGCTCGGCAACCTGCCGCGCTCCGACCTGTTTGTAGCCGGCGCAAGATTCGAGGGCATACTGGAATTGTGGCATATCGAAAGCTTCGAGGGAGGAGTTGGCAGCAGAGCGGGATGGCTTAAAAAACGCAGCACGGCTTTTGAAAAACAGAACAAGGGCTGCCTAGTCAACGTCACCGTCCTGACTCCGGAGCAGGCGCAGGAAAAGCTTAACAACGGGGAGAGATTCGATTTGGCGAGTTTTTCCGCAGGAGCGGGCTTTGAGCTGCTGCCTTATCTGTCGCCGTACGGCGGAGACGTCTCCTGCGTGCGCGGAGATTATCTGAGGGGCGGTCAACTCAACGGCAAGGTTTACGCGCTGCCGTATATGGCGGGAGGATACGCGTTGGCGGCTATGAGCAAAAATCTTGCGGGTTTTGAAAACAAAAATCTTGCGGAAAATATATTCGGCATGGGATTTGAAAAAAAGGTGGGGAAAAAGACGGTAAGCCTCGCTTCCGTAGCCTGCGGCTACGGCGGCTTCAATCAGCCCTGCATGGCGCTTGCGCTCAACGCAACTCAGAGCAGGCGGAACGACCTGCTTGACGAGGGCTTGACGCAGTACGAGGCTTACGAAAAATTTCTTACCGGCAACAACCACACCGTACTTCTGGGCACGCAGCGCGACATTTACAGACTGACGAACAGAATAGAGCAAGGGCGGCTGGGAGAATGCGTTTTTGAGCCTCTCGGCGGTTTCACCGACTTAGTTCAGTATATCGCCGTGGGCGACACCGAAGCGAAAAAAGCCGTGTTCGCCGAAAAATTCGCCTGTTTTCTGACGCAGGAGCAGTCGCAGCAAAAGTTGACGGAGGTGAGAATGTTTACCGTCAACGCGCAGAGCATATATTCGGACGGAGCCATGTCTGCGTTGGAGCAGGCGCTTTCTTCCGTCAGGACGATAAACGCCTTCACCGACCCGTCCATTCTGTCCGCTCTGCGTTCCGAAACGCTCAAATCGCTTGAAACGGGGGAGAAAAAAAACCTTGAAAGGTATCTGTGCTGAATTTGTCAATAAATTTCACTTTAAAAATTACCGACCTCAATCGTTTGTAAATCTATCGGTTTTGGTGTAAAATAAGGAGAACCTTAAATGCGCGAATTTTTCCTGAATTCGGGAATTTATTTTGAAGAAAACGTACCGCTCAAAAAACTCACAACCTTCGGAACGGGAGGCCCCGCGAGGTACGTTGTTCAGCCCAAGGACGAGCGCGAAATAAGCGCCGTTCTGACTTACTTGAAGCAAAACGACGTTCCTTATTTCTGTCTGGGGGGAGGCAGCAACGTGCTGGCGTCGGACGACGGTTTTTCGGGCGTGGTGATTGTTGTCGGGCGTTTTATGTCTCAGATATTTTTTGAAAACGGTTTGCTTGTTGCGCAGGCGGGAGCCAAGGCGTGTCAGGTGGCGCATTTCGCCTGCATCAACGGACTTTCGGGGGCGGAGTTTCTTGCGGGAATCCCCGCGTGCATGGGCGGAGCGGCGTATATGAACGCCGGCTGCTTTGACAAAGAGATGTCCGACGTCGTTGCGGGAGTTAAGGCTGCGGACGAAAACGGAGAAAAGGAATTCGGTCACGCGAGGTGCGGCTTTGCGTACAGAAAATCCGCCTTTCAGTCAAACGGAATGATTGTCACCCGCGTTTTGTTGGCTCTCAAACCGGAAAAACCGGAAAAAATAAGGGCGGCGATGAAGGAGATTTTGGAAAAAAAGAAGCTAACCCAACCATTGGAATATCCGAGCGCGGGCAGCGTATTCCGCGCCGAGGGCGGCGCGCCCGCGGGACTATTAATCGACAGGGCGGGTTTAAAGGGGCTGCGCGCGGGAGGAGCGGAAATTTCTCTCAAGCATGCAAACTTCATTGTGAACAAGGGCGGAGCAACCGCAAAAGACATACTCGAGCTTATGGACGCGGCGGGCAACGCGGTCAAGCGCAAGTTCGGCGTTGTGCTGAGGCCTGAAATAAAATATCTTGGAGACACCGATGATATCGGGAGATTATCATATTCATTCACGTTATAGCGGACTATGCCACGGAAAGAACACTTTAAGCGAGCTGCGCGACGCCGCGACGCGAAAGGGGCTTAAAGAAATAGGAATAGCCGACCACGGCTTGAAGCATCTCTTTTTCGGCACTGACGCCAAAAGGCTTTTGAAGGCGCGCCGAGAGGCGGACGCTTTGAACGCGGAGCAGGGCGCGCGCGTTCTGCTCGGATTGGAGGCAAATCTGATTTCGGAGGACGGCTTGATTGACTGCGGCGACCTTTCAACGTTGGATTTTGTCGCAATGGGCTATCACAAGCTGGTCGCGGCGCCCTCCGCGGAGCAGGCGAGGCATTTTACGCTTCCCGCGCTGTTTCGCTCCGAGTCCCAAAAAGACGCGTTTACTCGGGCTTATATAAAGGCGATTAAGCGTTATCCGTTGAGCTTTGTCACACATCCGGGCAGGGACATTTGCCTGAACGTGTTAGAGATTGCAAAAGCCATGTCCGACTACGGAGTTCTGTTCGAGTTAAACGGCAAAAGGGTGGACGTGTCGGACGGGGAGCTGTGCGACGTCGTTGCAAAAACCGAGGTGAAATTTATCGTCAACAGCGACGCGCACCGCGCCGAAAAGGTAGGCGAGGTTTCCGTCCCGATGGAAACGGCGGGGAGAGTAGGCTTGCCCTTGGAGCGCATAGTGAATCTGGACAAGCCCGCAATTTTAAGAAAACCGTTTGAAGAGGAGACAAAAGAGTGACTTTTTCTCAGAACGTAAAGGGAGAAATCCTCGGCAGGCTTTCAGATTCTCTGCCGTGCTGCCGTCTTGCCTGTCTTTCGGCGCTGCTGCGCGGGGCGGGCAGCCTGGAAATCAGGTCGGGCAGTCTGGGCTGTTCGCTTACGTCGGAAAACAAAAGACTGCTTGAATTTGCCGGAGAAATCGTATATTCGCTTTACGGACTCAAAACCGAAATAAGGCGCGAGGAGACGAAAATCAAGGGCAACAGCCTGTGGTCGGTTTTCATTGCGGAGGAAAAGACGCTTTCCGACTGCGGACTTGCGTCGCTGTCAATGGAGGGCTATCTCAAAATCAACGAGGGTATAGACAAATACATCGTAGAGCAGGACTGCTGCAAAAACAGCTACGTCGCCGCGCTGTTTGCCGCCTGCGGCTCCGTAGCGTTCAGTCCCTTGAAGACTCTCGACCAAAGGGGTGGTAACAGGTTCGGCTATCATTTTGAGTTTTCGCTTACCTCCCGCCGTGCCGCAGACGACCTCGTGTGTCTTTTGGAGGAAAAGGGCTTCCGTTTTAAAATAGCGGAGCGGAAAAACGTCTGGGCGGTTTACATCAAGGACAGCGCGTCAATATGCGATATGCTTGCCTATATGGGGGCGGACAAAGCCGTGCTGACGCTCAACAATCTGCTTATCGAGCGGGAAATCAGAAACAACGCCAACCGTCAGAAAAACTGCATTACCGCCAACATAGACAAATCGGTAGACGCGAGCGAAAAGCACATTGCCGCGATAAACAAAATCCGCGCCCGCGAGGGAATGTTCGACAGGCTTGCGCCGCATCTGAAAGAAATAGCGGCGGCGCGGGTGGAAAATCCGTTTTCCACGCTTGACGAGCTTGCGGACAAGCTCGGGCTTACAAAAAGCTGCGTAAACCACAGACTGCGCAAGATAACCGAAATAGCTTCGCGCCTGCCTTGACGGCGGGACTAAACTTATTTATACAGAAGGTAAAAAATGTCGGAAAAACCGTTTGTACATTTGCATCTGCACACAGAATACAGTCTTTTGGACGGCGCGACGCGTATAGACACGCTGTTCGACGCCTGCAAGGAAAAAAACATGCCCGCCGTAGCCATAACCGACCACGGGAATATGTACGGCGCCTATCACTTTTATTGTCTGGCAAAGAAAAAGGGAATAAAGCCCATTATCGGCTGCGAGTTTTATATGGCGGACGACCTGACCGTCAAAAGCGGAGACGTAAAGCGGGAGTTCAACCACCTCGTGCTTATTGCCAAAAACAATACGGGCTACAAAAATCTCGTCAAGCTCAATTCCATAGGTTTTGTCGACGGTTATTATTACAAGCCGCGCATAGACTTCAAGACTCTGAGTCAACACAGCGAGGGGCTTATCTGTTTGTCCGCCTGCATTGCGGGGCAGCTGCCCCGTCTGCTGCGCGACGGCATGTGGGAGGAAGCGAGGAAGCTTGTCAAGCAGTACAAGGAGCTGTTCGGGGAAGATTATTACATAGAATTGCAGGACCACGGAATAGCGGACGAAATTTACGTCATGCCGAAGCTGATTAAGATAGCCGAAGAGTTCGGCGTGGAGCTTGTGGCTACAAACGACGTGCATTATCTTAAAGAGTCCGACGCCGAAATGCAGGATATTCTGCTTTGCGTACAGACGGGCAAGTTTTTCGACGACCCCGGTCGGATGCGCTTTGAAGGCACGCAGTTTTATCTCAAAGATTACGACGAAATGGCGGAAAAATTTTCCTATGTGCCGCAGGCTTTGGAAAACACGCTTAAAATCGCCGAAAAGTGCAACGTGAGCATAGAGAAAAAGCCCTTGCTGCCTCCTTACAAGCCGGACAACGGCATGACGCCTTACGAATTTTTGAAGGACCTTTTGGAAAAGGGGCTGAAAAGACGCTACAAAGAAATTACGCCGGAAATAAGGCAGAGAGCCGACTATGAGCTGGAAGTCGTGTCGAAAATGGGATTTGTGGAGTATTACCTCATTGTGTGGGACTTCATAAACTACGCGCACGAGCACGGAATACCCGTCGGTCCCGGACGGGGCAGCGGAGCCGGCAGCATAATTGCTTACGCCATAGGTATAACTCAGGTGGAGCCGCTGCGTTACGGACTCATTTTCGAGCGGTTTTTAAATCCCGAAAGAGTCAGCATGCCGGACTTCGACATAGATTTTTGCATGGACAGGCGCGGAGAGGTTATCGACTACGTCATAGAAAAGTACACAAAGCCCCGCGTGGCTCAGATTGTCACGTTCGGCAGGATGAAAGCCAAAAACGCCGTCAAGGACGTATGCCGCGTGCTGCGCGTGCCATACGCCGAGGGAGACAAAATAACCAAGCTTATTCCGCTCAACGCAACGCTCAAAAACGCTTTCGGTCTGGACGGCAAAAACGAGGGCGTGCCTGAGCTCATGGAAATTTACAAGGATTATTCCATGAAAAGGGTGATTGATTTGGCAATCGCATTGGAAGATATGCCGCGTCAGACGGGAATGCACGCCGCAGGCGTGGTTATATGCCGCGAGGATTTAAGCGACAACGTGCCCTTGCAGCGCAGCGGCGACGACATCACCACTCAGTACAACATGAAGGAGGTGGAGGAGCTCGGTCTGCTCAAAATGGACTTTTTGGGACTGAGAACTCTCACCGATATCGACAAGACGATAAAAATAGTCAAGGAAACCACGGGAGAGGAATTCGATTTCGAGGATTGCCAATATGACGACCCCAACGTGTTCGAGCTTATTGCTTCGGGAAACACCGACGCAGTGTTTCAGCTGGAAAGCGGGGGAATGAAGCGGGTGATGAAAGACCTCAAACCGGACTGTCTTGAAGACATAATAGCGGGAATTTCCCTCTATCGTCCCGGGCCCATGCAGTTTATTCCCGACTATATCAAGGGCAAACGCGAACCCAAATCGGTGCATTACGCGCACCCTATGCTGGAACCGATACTCGGCGTAACAAACGGCTGCATGGTCTATCAGGAGCAGGTCATGCAAATCTGCCGTTCTCTTGCGGGCTATTCCTACGGACAGGCGGACGAGGTCAGGCGCGCGATGGGCAAAAAGAAAATGGACGTCATGGCTTTGCACCGCAACTATTTCATCAACGGAAAGGTCAACGACAACGGCGAGGTCGAAATAGAAGGCGCCGTCAGGCGCGGCGTGCCCAAGGAAACGGCAGAGCTGCTTTTCGACCAAATGTACGCTTTCGCCCAATATGCGTTCAACAAAAGCCACGCCGCGGCTTACGCTTACGTATCCTATCAGACGGCTTATTGCAAGCGTTATCATCCCGTGGAGTATCTTGCGGCAGTGCTGAACAACCGCATAACCAACATAGACGACATAAAAAAATATATCGCTTACGGAAAGGAGAACAACATAGATTTTCTGCCTCCGGACATCAACAAGTCGGGAGTGAGCTTCACCGTGGAAAACGGGAAAATACGTTTCGCGCTTGCCGCAATCAAAAATATCGGCTCCGGCAGCATGGAAAAAATCGTTGAGGAAAGAAAAACCCACGGAGATTTCGTAAGTTTGGAGGACTTTCTGAAAAGAGTGGAAAGTCAGTATCTCAACAAGCGGCTTGTGGAAAATCTGATTAAATCGGGTGCATTCGATTGCTTCAAAGTTTCGCGCGCGCAGATGGTTTCCGTTTTCGAGCCGTTGATGGAAATGGTTTACGCCGACAAAAAGAAGAAGGAAAGCGGACAGTTCAGTATGTTCGACCTTGTGGAAAACGCCGCGCCCGCAGTCGTCGCGCTGCCCAAAAGCAATATAAAGGAGTTTCCCAACAAGCTGAAACTTTCCTATGAAAAAGAAGTGCTGGGGCTTTACGTTTCGGGCAACCCTCTGGACGAATACAGAGAAAAACTCAAAGCGTTTACTTTCAACACGGGTATGGTGACGTTTTCCGAGGACGACGACGATTTTGAAAGCAGTCAGAAGCAGAGCGACTGGGAAGGTAAGGAGGTCAGCCTTGCGGGCGTGCTGGAGGAGCTGAAAAAAATCGCCACGCGAAGCGGCAAAACCATGGCGGTCGGCAGGCTTGAGGATTTGCACGGCAGCATCGAGCTTACTTTTTCGCCCTGGTATTACGAAAAAATCATCAAGGACAAGGTGGAGCAGGACAGCGTTGTGACCGTGACGGGAAAAATCAGTTTTCGTCAGGACAAGGCTTCGCTCCTTGTGGACAAGCTTGAAGTGTGGAGCGAGCAGAAAATGGCGGAAACGGATAAAAACGCCGTTTCGGAAAAGCTTTATCTTAAAATGCCCTTTAAGGACAACGAGCTTTACGCCAAGCTGTCGGCTGTTCTAAAGGAATACGCGGGAGACATACCGGTAATTCTGGTTATTGACGGCGACAGGCTGGGTATGCCTTACAAGGTGCGGAAAAACAACGGGTTGATTTACGAGCTGTCCGACGTGCTGGGAGAAGATAACGTCAGATTCGTTGACGTAAAGCCGAAATGAAGCAGGGCGACACAATAGAAATCGTGATTGAGAGCATAGGCGGCGGAGGAGAAGGTCTGGCGCGCTGCGGCGGACATACCGTCGTCGTGCCCTTTGCCCTGACGGGAGAAAAGGCTGCCGCAAAGGTCGTTCACGTAAAACGGGACGGCACGGTGTTCGCTCGGCTAAAAAACATAGAAAAACCGTCGGCGGACAGGGTGAGCCCTCCATGCCCCTTTTTCGGAGAGTGCGGCGGGTGTCACCTCATGCACATGAGCTACCCCGCTCAGCTGAATTTCAAACGCCGTCTTGTCGCCGAAAATCTGAAAAAAATAGGCGGCTTGGACGTCGAGGTTATGGAAACGGAGCCGTCGGAAAACGTCACGGGCTATCGCAACAAGGTTCAGCAACCGCTGGGCTTTGACGGCAAAGAGGCGTTTACGGGATTTTTCAGAACGGGCACGCACGACATAGTGCGGGTTAAGCGCTGTCTGTTGCAGCGGCGGGAGGCGCGGCAGGCGGCGGAAATTTTCTGCGATTTCGCAAACCGCCGCAAAATATCGGTTTACGACGAAAAAACGGGCAAGGGGCTTTTGAGGCATTTTCTCGCGCGTTACGAAAACGGACAGCTGCTTTCAACAGTCGTTGTGAACGGAAGCTCGCTGCCCCGCTGGGAGGAGCTTTACCGCGCGTTGACGGAGGTTTATCCAAAGACGGGGCTTTTTCTCAACGAAAACCGCAAAAGAAGCAATGTCATTCTCGGCGAAAAAACCGTTTTTTTGAAGGGCATAAGTCAAATTGATTCAGTCATGTGCGGAGTAAAATTCTGTTTGCAGCCCGACAGCTTTTTTCAGGTCAATACGTCCGTTGCGGAAAAAATCTACCGCAAGGTAAAGGAGCTTGCCGTTTGCCGCGAAACGGACGCGCTGATAGAGTGTTTTTCGGGCGTGGGAGTGCTATCCGCAATGCTTGCGGATGATTCTTACGACAGCTACGGCATAGAAATCGTGCGTTCCGCCTGGCAGGATGCGGAAAAAATCAGGCGAATAAACAATCTTGAAAGACTTACAAACATCTGCGGAGACGTGAACAGGGAGCTGCCCTTGCTTGCGGAGCGTTACGCGGGAAAAAACGTGACCGTGGTGGTAGACCCTCCGCGAAAGGGATTGGATGAAAAAACAAGGCGTACCTTGATTGAATTAAATCCCCGCACGCTAATTTACGTTTCCTGCGACAGCGCGACCTTGGCACGCGACGCGGCTCATTTCGTTTCCGCGGGTTTTTCTCTCGACCTTGTCCGCCCTTACGATATGTTCCCCAACACCAAACACGTCGAGACGTTAGTCGTCCTTTCCAAAAAAATTCCCGACAGCAAAGTTGGTATTTTGAAGTAAAACAAATTTTAAGACATTAACCGCGCGAGGGGAATAAAAATATTCGGAGAGACGGCTGCGGAGGAAAATTTGAATTTATTTTAATCCGCAAAGGAGCTTTAAAGTGAAAGTCGAAGTAGTGGATTACAGACCTGAGTGGGCTGAAATGTACGCGGCTGAGGCGGAAAAAATAAGGGCGGTGTTGGGGGAAAACCTTATTGAAATCCACCACATCGGCAGCACAGCCGTAAAAGGTCTCAAAGCAAAGCCGATAATCGATATTTTGGCGGTTGTTTCGGATTTGGTCTCTTTGGACGGCAAAAATTCCGAATTCGAGAAAGCGGGCTACGAATGTATGGGTGAATTCGGAATAAGGGGAAGGCGTTATTTCAGAAAGGGGGAGGAAATACGCACGCATCAGATTCATGCGTTCGGCGCGCTTAGCGCATACGACATCGAAAGACATCTCGCTGTCAGAGATTATCTCAGAGCGCACGACCGCGCCGCCGAAAGCTACGGAAAGCTCAAAGAAAAGCTTGCTGTTCTTTATCCCGACGACATAGAGGGCTATTGCGACGGAAAAGACGCTTTTGTCAAAGCTCTCGAAAAAACGGCGTTGGATTGGTACAGAAAAAATATAGAGGATAGAAAAATATGGAAAGAGAAATAAGGGTATATGCGACGGGCACGCACCGCGCCCTGCCGGATTGTATACGCGCTACCGTCAGGCTTGCCGGACTTAAAGATACTTACGAAGCCGCCGCGGAGGAATTTAAAGACAGCTTTGAGTTTTTGTTGAATGAGACAAAACAATTCGTTTTCAAAACTGCGGATTTTTCAATCAACACGCATTACGCGGACGAGCGCGACGGCAACAACGTATGGAGAAAAAAATTTGCGGGATTTATGTTTTCCCACACGCTTGTCTGCGAGTTTCCTTTCGATACCTCCGCGCTTGGCGCGTTTGTATTTACGTTGGGGCGCTGTAAGTGCGTGGACAGCTTCGGTTTCGATTACGCCGTAACGGACGAAGACGGAGCCTATGACGCCGCAGCCGCCGACGCGGTCAAAAAAGCGGTCAAAAAGGCAAATGTTTTGGCGGCGGCCGCAGGCGTAAAGCTCGGCGATATTGCGTCGATTAGTTTCAACGCCTCTCCAAGAAACATATTTTCGCCGCGTATGTGCAAAACGAACGACCGCGCGGCGGTCATGACGGCGTCCGTCGACGTTGCTCCGCGGGAGTTGAGCTTTTCCGAATCGGTGGAAATGGTTTGGGAGCTTAAATAAAAGCGCGTAAAAAGGCTCAACCTATTAGGTTGAGCCTTGAATTTTTATACCGAAAAAAACCGAATTTATCTTTCGGCTTTGTTGAGAGTCCTCATGCAACGCGTGCAGATGTAATCGTTTATTTCCTTACCGTCTATTTCAAGCTTGACCTTTTTGAGATTCGCGTTGTAAGTTCTCGGTGTTTTTCTGTTGGAGTGACTTACCAGATTGCCGGACATTTTCGCCTTGCCGCACACCACACAAACTTTGGACATAATTAAGCACCTCCTCATATCAGAGTGTCGTTTTCAACCTGTTTATATTAGCACCGATTTAAAAAAAAAGCAACCGTTTTTAAACAAATTTTTCTTGTGGCGGCGGATTTTTTCGTTCAGTTATGAAAAATGTTCAAGTTTATTCGGGAAATTCCGCCTAAACAGTTGTAAACTTGCTCATAATATTGTAAAATAAAACGGTCGAATTAAAATTCGCGGAGGGAAAAATGTCACTGCGCACCAAAAACACTTACGGGGAAATCACAATAACCGACGAAGCCGTCGCCAATGTGGCGGGCAGGCTTGCGTTGGATTGTTACGGCGTGGTGGACAAAGTTCCGCGCAAATTTTCCGACGCTTTGGCGGACCTGTTCAGACGCAGCAGCTGGGGCAGGGGCGTAAAGGTGGTCACGAAAGAAAATCGTATTTATGTTGACATCTATGTTGTTTTTCGTTTCGGTCTGTCCATTTCCGCCGTTGCGGAGTCGCTCAAAAGCACAATCAAATACGGTCTGGAAGAGTTTTCGGGCATGGTTGTGGACAGCGTCAACGTACACGTCGTAGGCGTCGAATTGTAAATAAAATATCGAACCGCTTTTGACGTCGGTTTTAGGAGTATATATGGCAGCAGCACGCTTGGCGCCGGACAAATCCGTTTCGGCGGTTGTGTTGAGAAAAATGTTGGTTGCGGGCAGTAAAATGCTCGAAGTAAATAAAGAATCGGTAAACGCTCTCAACGTGTTCCCCGTCCCCGACGGCGACACGGGCACGAATATGTCTCTGACAATGATTTCCGCAATGAAGGAAGTCTGCAAAAACACCACCAACACCATGGAGGCGCTTTGTCAGGATTTGACCAAGGGAGCTTTGAGGGGCGCGAGAGGCAACTCGGGCGTCATTTTGTCTCAGATATTGAAGGGCTTTGCCAATGTGGTTTCTCCGCAGGAGGAGCTTGACATAAAGAATTTCGCGCGGGCGCTCAAATCGGGAGTGGAGCTTGCTTACAGCGCGGTAGCCAAGCCCAAGGAAGGCACGATGCTTACGGTTATCAGAGTTATGACCGAGCACGCGCTGGAAATTTCCAAAAAGCCGTTGACCTACGACAATTTCCTCAGCGCGCTTATAGAAAAGGGGGAGGAAATCCTTGCTCAGACTCCGGAAATGCTGGACGTGCTGAAAAAGGCGGGCGTGGTCGACTCCGGCGGCTACGGGATAATAATGATTTTCAAGGGTATGCTCAAAGGCTACCGCAACGAGGAAATAGAGGGCGCCGAAGACTATGTGCCCACACCCGTTTCCCTTAATCTTGCGTCCGGCTCCAACAAGCTGGTCGAGGATATTCAAATCGATTACGAAAATCTCGACGATATTGAGTTTGCCTACTGCACCGAGTTTTTTATAATAAACCTTAAAAAGAAAACTACCGTCAGCGACATCGACAAGCTGCGCGAAAAACTCAACAACATAGGCGACAGCACGCTTGTCATAGGCGATTTGTCCCTTGTCAAGGTGCACGTGCACACCAACAATCCCGGCACGGCGCTTTCTTACGCCTTGCAGCTGGGAGAGGTGGACAAAATAAAAATAGAAAATATGCTGGAACAGAACCGCGAGCTGAAAGCCAAGTACGAGGCGGAGCGCAAGAATATCGGCATACTTACCATTTGTTCCGGCGAAGGAATGGCGTCCATATTCAAGGACTTGGGAGTGGACAGAGTAGTCGAAGGCGGTCAGACCATGAACCCGAGCGCCGAGGACATCGCGCTTGCGGTCAACAAAATAAACGCCGAAAACGTCATTATCCTGCCCAACAACAAAAACATAATTTTGGCAGCCGAGCAGTCTCGCTCGTTGGTTAAGAAAAAGACCGTGTACGTAGTTCAAAGCACGAATATACCGCAGGGCTTGTCCGCCACGCTTGCTTTTAACACGGAAATCAACATAGCCGAAAATATAGAAAACATGAACGAGGCGCTTTCCACCGTCAAATCGGGTTCGGTCACGTTTGCGGTACGCACCTCCAAAATCGACGACGTCGAGGTCAAGGAGGGAGATGTAATCGGTCTGTTTGAAAGCAAAATCGCAGCCGTCGGTTCTTCTCCCGAAGCGGTGACAAACGAGTTGATTGACAAAATGATTGACGAGGACGACGAAATCATGACGCTTTATTACGGAGAGGACGTAACCGCCGAGCAGGCGGAGGCTTTCTGCGAGGAGCTTGCCGAAAGGTATCCCGATTTCGAGGTAAGCGTACACTGCGGCGGTCAATCGCTGTACTATTATCTGATTTCAATAGAATAACAAGAACATATAAAAAACATCTCTGTTCGATGCGGAGCTGCCGTTTTCGGCAGTCTCCTCTTAAAAAGAGGTGTTTTTATTTTTGTTTTCAGGTCAACTTTGAATATTTCTTAATTTAATAGAGCAACAAGAACATATAAAAACCCCCTTTGCAGAACGCAAAGGGGGTTTAATATCAGTTTTGATTTTCAGGGACGAAGCTCGTTGCTGACAAATGTGAAGGCTACGGCTCCCGGACCTACGTGACAGCCGATAGTGGGACCCATTATGCGAATCTCCGGCTCTATACCGTACTGCTTTTTTATTTCCTCGGCAAAAATCTTTGCTCCGTCGAGGTCGCCCGTGTGCACAACGGTAGGGTAGGCGTCCTCCGCGAAGGTAAATTTCTTTATGTTTGACAAAATGTATTTCAGCGCTCTCTTTTTGCCGCCGGAAATTTTCTGAATTACGCGCAGCTTGCCTTCCCTGTCAAAGTCCAGCATGATTTTGAGTTTTATCAGCGTGCCTATTGCCGCCGCGGTTCCGCCTATTCTTCCGCCGCGCTTTAAGTGATACAAATCGTCCACAACGACGAAATGCTGAATTTTGTGTTTTTTGTCCTCCACAAAATCGACTGCCTCTTGAAGAGTTTTGCCTTCGTCGCGCAGCTTTACCGCCATTTTTACGAGCATACCCTGACATACCGTCGTGGTGTGGCTTTCTATCGGTACGAGATTGAAATCGGGATATTTTTCTTTGACCATTTCCGCCGCCTGAACGGTGTTGTCGCGCGTATTTGCAAGCTGATACGATATGGTAAAGTGAATGATGTTGCGATGTCCCGCTTCCGCGAGCTTTTCAAAATATTCCCTGTGTATTTCGGTGTTGTTTTTGGAAGTAAATATGTTAAGCGCGGGATTTTTCAGCATTTCAAAAAAATTGACGTACTCGTCGTATGTCTGAAAATTGTCCTGCATAAATCTCGTTTCGCCGTTTTCTTCTATGGTGATGGTGAGGGGCAGATAACCTATGCCCATTTTTTCTATTTCGTTGGCGTATAAATCGCACGTACTGTCGGTTGATACGAAAAAATTTGTCATCAAAGATATTCTCCTTTTCATATAATAACATACGGCGGCTTTTTTTTCAATAAATTGATACAAATCTCTTGATTTTTTCTATTGTTTTTGTTAATATGTTTAAGCTGACAATTCGCGGGAGTGGCTCAGTGGTAGAGCGTTGCCTTGCCAAGGCAAATGTCGCGGGTCCGAATCCCGTCTCCCGCTCCAAGTAAAGGCGCCATAGCCAAGTGGTAAGGCACAGGTCTGCAAAACCTCTACTCCCCAGTTCAAGTCTGGGTGGCGCCTCCAATAGCAAAGTCCTTGACTGCAAGGACTTTTTGTTTTATCTTGGTTTTTAATCCGCGTCGGCAATTGACAAACGTCTTTGCGCGTGATATACTATTTCGGTAAATTTGTGCCGGTATGGCGGAACAGGCAGACGCAAGGGACTTAAAATCCCTCGATGGCAACATCGTATCGGTTCGACCCCGATTACCGGCACCAAAAATAAACCCGATTTTGCGGTCGGGTTTGGGCGCGCTTGTTTTTGACTTGCAGGCTGAGCATATTTTCAATATAAAGCATATAAAGAGATTTGCGGGGCAAATCTCTTTTTTGTTTAAAGCATTGACGATATAGAAAAAGATTATTATCGGGAAGACATTTTAAAAAAAATCGTAAACGAAATTGATTTGATTTTCAGTTCATTAAATATTATTTATTTAACCGAATTCAACGGTTACAGATTTTTATTTCAAATTTATGTGAACAAAATCGGAATTTCAGACCGTTTGATTTTGAACTATATATCGATTTTATAAAAATTATGTTTTATATAAATAAATTTATATTGACAAAAAAGAAAATCGGATATAAAATATTTGAAAACAAAAGATTTTTACTAAACAAAGAGGGTTTTATTTAGGGATAGGCATTTGACGAGCGTTTAAATAAAAGGAGGGAAATTATTATGAATTGCAGGGTTTTTTAGCGCAATGTGAATTTGTTTTGCATTGCGCTTTTTTATATGCTTTGAGTATAGAACAACTTGCCGCAAGCAATGAATTTTGCCTTTGTGCGGTAAGAAAGAAATTGAAAGAAAAGAAACATAAAATCGGTTGTGTTGTTTTAATCGGTTTGTCCCGTGTCAGGGAACATACTTTAAAAAACGGAGGTAAAAAAATGAAGAAAAGAGTGATTTTTATTGTTGTGACGGCTTTGCTTTGCTGTCTGCTTGTTGCGTGCGGTTCAAAGACGCGGCTTCAAGCGCCCCAAAACATAAGGCAGAACGGTCCTTTTCTGATTTGGGACGAGGTGGAAAATGCCGAAGGGTACATAGTGTTGGCAGACAACGAGGAGTACGTGACTGCCGAGCCCTCCTGCAACCTCTCGTTTCTGGGCGGGGAGACCGTTTACGTCGTAAAGATAAAGGCAGTGGGCGACGGCGAAAATTTTGCCGACTCCGATTGGTCTGAATTCGGCTTCAATGAAATTTTTAAATACACGTTGCTTGCCGACGGAAGCGGCTATGAGGTAAATCTGAGCGTTTCTTCTGTCGAGCTGCAAGACAGAAAAGTAGTCGTACCGTCAACTTACGAAAATTTGCCCGTAACACGTATTGCCGACAAAATGTTTTACAAATGCGCAAGTCTGACGGAGGTCGTGCTGCCGAATACGCTTAAAGAAATCGGAGCAAATGCGTTCTACAACTGCAAGGCTTTGACAAGCATAGACCTGCCTTCAAGCGTGACGGCAATCGGTTCGGGGGCGTTCAGCGGCTGCTCGTCGCTTAAAAAATTAATTGTTCCTACGGGCATAGAACAGATTGAAAACCTTACGTTTGAGGGCTGCACAAGTCTGACGGAGATTGTGCTGCCGAATACGCTTAAAGAGATCGGAGTAGATGCGTTCTACAACTGCAAGGCTTTGACAAGCATAGAGCTGCCTGAAAGCGTGACGGCAATCGGTCCAAGTGCGTTTATGCACTGCTCTTCGCTTAAAAAGATAGTCGTTCCTACGGGCATAGAGCGGATTGAAAGCAATATGTTTAACGACTGCACGAGTCTGACGGAGGTCGTGCTGCCAAGCATGCTTAAAGAAATCAGGGGAATGGCGTTCTTCGGATGCATTGCATTGGAAAACATAGAGTTGCCTGCAAGCGTGACGGCGATCGGTTCGATTGCGTTTGGCGGCTGCTCTTCGCTTAAAAAGATAGTCGTTCCTACGGGCGTAGAGCGGATTGAAGGCTCTACGTTTGTGGGCTGCTCGAATCTGACGGAGGTCGTGCTGCCAAGTACGCTTAAAGAAATCATGGGAATGGCGTTCCGCAATTGCGAGGCGTTGAAAACGGTGGTTTTGCCCTCGTCGCTTAAAGATATAGGCAAAGGAGCATTCAGCAACTGTCCGCTCGAAAGCGTTTTCTTCGGCGGCACGGAAGCGGAGTATCTTTCCGTTTCCGTTGCAGAGGGAAACGACAGCATTCTCAGTGCGGCAGTATATTTTTATTCGGAAACCGAGCCGACGGAAAATCCTCAAAAATTTTGGCGTTACAGCGGGGGAAAGCCCTTGCCTTGGGCGTGACCGACGCGCTTTTACACCTTTAAAAGCCGCCCCCTCAAAGACTTGGTTTTGCGGGGTAAAAAATTAAAAAAGGAGTTGATGCTTATGAGAGCGGTCAAGCAATGAATTTGCATTTGTACAACAGAAACCAAATTAAAAATACTAAAAAATAAAAAAGGAGACTTATATGAAAAAGTTAAATTTCAAAATTTTATCCGTTTTTCTGGCAATAGCAATTGTTGTGTCGGGAGCGGCAGTCGTCGTAGCCTCTCCGAGAGAAGAAGTAAACGCCCTGTCGCCGAATTATGACGGCAGCGACGTCTACTATTTTTGCGATTTATATCCCACTCTGACTTATGAAAACTTTTCCAATACGTTCAGCGCATCTATTTTTTATGATGTGCGTTGGATAAGTGACGCCAAACTTTACAAAGGGCGAAAACAGACCGTGAAACGGGCTGCTGACAACAAACGGCGGTATGCTCCCGGAGAGGGCAGCATACCGCCTGTTTTGTTGTCCGGGGTTTCCAAAGGGGTGCCCCCTTTGGCACACGACTTTGCTTGCAAAGTGTAGTGTGTTATACCTGCTGGCGTGGCTGACGGGGGAAACGGGGTGCGGTGCTTCTTGCGCCCCGTTTGCTCCGGCAGGAAAACAGGCTGAATTTTTGCGAATGGGAATGAGCAAAAAATCGGCCTGTTTTCAGAGAACGGCGGCAGGTATATGAAAGCCCCCGTCCCTCGTCCTACGCTCCGACTTGTGGACAAAGTGTCC
>OLXB01000399.1_pt1 | contig 24137 bp, 23 predicted proteins | sample 1673681 | NCBI WGS metagenome assembly OLXB01 (sample SAMEA103958121, study PRJEB25191) | human gut metagenome
TAATTTAAATTTACAAGAAATGCCTAAAATTACTGTAATTGTTTTTAATATATCTAACTTTTTTCAAAAAAATGCAATATTTGTGCTCGTGGGCATTTTAATTTGTTATTTAGTAATTAAAATGATTAGTCGAGCTAAAGGTAATTATACTTTAGATTATTTAAAAACTAAAAGTTTAATTTATGGTAAAATTCAAAAATGGTTGATTACTTCTAAATTTACTAGATCCCTTGCGATGATGTATGGGAGTGGTATACCGTTATTTACCGCATTATCTAAAACCATAAGTTTGATTGATAATAAATACTTAAGAAAAAAATTAGAGGTTGTTAATACTAGGGTATATCAAGGCCAGAATTTATCTAGCGCTTTAACAACGGTTGGATACTTTCCAGTTATGATGATTGAAATGATAAAAATAGGAGAAGAGTCAAATAATTTAGATAATGTTTTAAAAAGTACCGCTGATTACTATGATAATGAAGCAGATAATAAAACGGCTAAATTGACTAAAATTATTGAACCTACGATTATTGTTTTAATGGCATTAATTGTAACACTTGTTGTTATAGCGGTATTTTTGCCTTTATTTAAAATTATGAATGAAATGGTGGAGGTGTAAAATGAATAATGGAAAACTAATTCCATATAATTATCACTTGAATTTAGATAAAATTTGGAACGAAGTATCATTAGATTGGATGTATGAACATGGGTGTTTGATATATGAAGATTGTTTTCAATTAATTGCGTTGATTTATGATGAATTTGCTTACTATACGTCTAGTGAACTGTTTGTTACATCAACTAGTGAATTTCACATTTATTTATTAAGTAAAGAGGAATGGATTAAAAAATATGAGTTATTAAAACTTATGGGAAAAGAAAGGTATAATTATTCAAAATATAGTGAAAAATTAGAACCAAAAGTTTTAAATGAAGACCCTAAAATAGAATATCAAGAGATTGATACTTCACCAGTTGTACAAATGGTTAATATTTGGATTGAAAAAGCAATTGTGCTTGGAGCAAGTGATATCCATATTGAACCCCATGCTAATGAATCAGTTATCCGGATTAGGCTTGATGGTAAATTAACTGAAATGGATAAAATTAGAAAGGATTTATTTGAAGAAGTTCTCGCAAGAATAAAAATCATGGCTTCTCTTGATATCACTAAAAAAATGTTACCACAAGATGGTAAACTAAAATATCAAATAAAAGATAAAAATTATGATTTACGAGTGAGTGCAGTTCCTACTGTTTTAGGCGAAAAAATTGTAATTAGGGTTTTAGATAAAATGCGATTATATGCTAATTTTAATAATTTAAATTATACTAATAATGAGGAAAAAATCATTAAATCATTACTTAGTGAAAAGTCAGGAATGATTCTTGTTACGGGTCCGACCGGCTGTGGTAAAACCACAACAATGTATACATTTTTAAATGAGTTAAACAAGCAAGAGAGTAATATTGTAACGATTGAAGATCCAGTTGAATACACCATTGATGGTATTAACCAAATTCAAGTGAATCAACAAGCAGGTTTAACTTTTGCGGGTGCACTACGTAGTATTTTACGCCAAGATCCCAATGTTATTATGATTGGTGAAATTAGAGATGAAGAAACTGCCCAAATTGCGATGAGGGCTGCTCTTAGTGGTCATTTAGTTATATCAACACTTCACACAACATCTAGTATTGGGGCGATAACGCGGTTACTTGATATGGGGATTCCCAAATATTTAGTTAGTAGTGCATTAAAGGTTGTTATATGTCAGCGTTTAGTTGAGGTGCTTTGTCCTAAATGTAAGGAAGAAATGAAAGTAAGTCATGATTTAAGGCAAAAACTTGAAGTAGATGATGATGTAAAATTATACAAAAAAAGGGGGTGTCAATATTGTTTCAATACTGGATACAAGGGTCGGCTTTTACTTAGCGAAGTTTTAGAAGTTGATGATAAAATTAAAGAAATGATTTTATCGGAGGCGAGTGAGAAAAAAATAGAACAATATGCTAAGAAAAATAAAATGATTCTTTTAAGTGAAAAACATAAAAAAGTTGTGATTGATGGAATCACAACAATAGAAGAAATTTAGGGAGGGATAATTATGTTTACAAAAAAAAGAGAAAAAGGATTTACGTTAGTTGAATTATTGGTTGTCATTACAATTATGGGGGTACTTGGAACTTTGTTAGTTACTAATTATACAAAGTATGTTGATAAGAGTAAACAAGTAGTTGTAGATGAACAATTAACAGAAGTTATTAAAACTTTTGAAATTGCAATTATGGAAAATACAAAAATTGGAGAAAAAGTAATTACAAGTTACGCTGATATTAAAGGCTTAGCTGATGCTAAGACTGCATATGAAACATTATCTGGTAATTCACTACCAGCTAGTTCAACTCTTACTATTGATGATAAAGTAGTGACCTATTCTAATAATGGTAAAACCGCATCATACGCTTATAGTAAATAACTAGCATAATTACTATCTATGTCAATAAAGCAAAACAAAAAAGGTTTTAGTATGATTGAGTGCTTAGTAGTGATAGTTATAATTTCATCAATCTCTATTGTAAGTATTTCAAGTTTTAAAAGTTTAAGTGCCAAAACTAGGCAGGCAAGCAAAATAGATGATGTAACTAAACTACAATATAGTTTTTGTGAAGGCATAAATAGTATAACTAATTTAACCATAGTTTCCAAAAATGGTAAAATTTACATTCTTTCTTATCCTATTCTTGCGTTTACGCCAAGTAGTGTAAGTGATGATGCGGATGATATTAATTATGACATTGTTTGTAATCACTTTTTGGCAGGAATATTTAATAAAGTTTCGGGTTTTGAGAATGGCACATTTGATTACAAACCAGCTGAATTTACTACATCTGGTGAAAAAGCTAAAAATGATATAACTTATAAATCTTCCAAGGGAGTTGTGACAATCCATTGTGAAATCAAAAATGCTTTTGCTGGTTCGTATGATAAGCTATGGATTAAAGGTTTTACATATACTAGTAATGATGGCACTATTTGTAATGTTAAATTATAAAAATGGTTCATAGAGTAATCTATGAACCTATTTTTATTTATAAGGAAATTCCATTTTATAAAAAACCAGAGTATATAACTTGCAAAATATTCCTTTAACTGATAAAATTTGACTGTATCAAATATAACACTACTCGCACTCTTATTCGTAACAATACACGCAGTTTTTTAGTACTATCTAAAAGACTGCTTTTTTGTTTTATTAAAAAGAAAGGAGGTGAAAAAATGTTTAAAACAACAACTTATTATTATACACCAAATAAATTAGTAAGAAACTATCTAAGATTATTTCACCATATATCCAAAAATCTTTTTAATAGTACTTTATATGAATTAAAGAAAATGTACCGACAAACTAGTAAAATATGTACCAATTATGAATTAAATAAAATAATGAAATCAAACCCAAACTTTCATATTCTAAATACCTATATATCAATATGTATTATTAGGAATGTCTATACAATGTTTAATAATTATCTTAAAGGATATACCAAATGTCCAAGATATTTAAATAAACATGGATATTACTTATTATATACCGAACAAATAAGAGTAAAGAAAATAAACAATAAAAAATATATCGATTTACCTTTATCAAATATCACTAGGACTAGTAAGATTTTTGAAGAAAAATCTGAAGATGAATTAATAAATTATTTCATAAGTGAATCAGGGATAAAGAAAAAGATGGATATAAGCTTTAAAATACCAAAACATTTATATAATAAAGTAATAAAAGCATTTAGAATAATACCATGTAGTAAAGCAAGAAAATATAAGATTGAATTAACATATATCGAAAAAGAAGAAACCATTAATCAGGTTAAAGAAGAAAACTATTTAAGTATCGATTTAGGAATAAATAATCTTGCAAGTTTTGTAATCACTAAAAGTAATGAATCATTTATAATTGATGGAAAATACTTAAAATCAGTAAATCAATATTATAATAAACAAATAGCGCATTATAATAGTAAAAAGAAAGAAAAAGAATATACATTAAAACAAACAAGAATAACTGAAAAAAGAAATAGAAGAATAGAAGATTATTTAAATAAAACAACTAGATATATAATAAATAAAGCAATTAAAGAAAAGGTAAGTGAAATAATCATAGGCTGGAATAGAGGAATGAAAGAAAAAGGAATAAAAAATAAAGAATTAACAAATTTAGAAAAACAAAGAATAAATCAAACAATAATTCAAATACCAATAGGAAGATTAAAAGAAAAGATAATATATCAAGCAAGAATAAAGAATATAAAATGTACAATAATAAATGAAAGTTATACATCAAAATGTTCATTTTATGATTCTGAAGAAATAAAATATCATAATAAATATTTAGGGGAAAGAATCAAACGGGGATTATATGAGACAAAAGAAAAAAGGATAGTTAACGCCGATATAAATGGGGCATTAAATATCCTAAAGAAAAGTAAAATCGATAATTATCAATTAATAGATAATTTGAGAAATAGAGGTATAACACTACCCAAAAGAGTACCTAGCAAAGTAATACTTGGTGAAAGTATTGTCTTTTAAAAGAAACATTAAGTGTTTGAGTTAGAGTGATAACGCTAACTTTGTTCCAATATTAAATTAAAATGTTATGTTGTTATAGAATTAAAAATTGACGAATTCAAACCAGAATATGCAGGTAAGTTAAGTTTTTACTTAACTGCAATTGATGAACAAGTGAAAGAAGTAAATGATAATCCAACAATTGGTTTATTATTATGTAGACATAAAAATAATGTTGTTGCTGAATATACTCTAAGAGATATGAATAAACCAATGGGGGTAAGTGAATACAGAATTAAAGATTACTTACCAGAAAACTTGCAAAATGAATTACCTTCAATTGAAGAATTAATTACAATTGTTAAAAAAGATATTTAAATTAAAAATTAGGTGAGTTTATTTCAAAAAGTAGACTTACCTTTTAACATAAAAATTTAAATCAATTTTTGAAAATAAAACTCATATATGATAAAACATGGGTGTATTATTGTATAACTTCACAATATCATAAATTAATTTAATGGCGTAGAGATTTAATAGGAGACAGTTTAAAACTTATGTGTAGAGGAAAAGTCATAGGAGAATATATATATAATGAATGAAAAGAAGTAGAAACAAAACTATAATTATTTAAAGGGTTGCGAAAAAAGATAAATAATGGTACAATAATATGTGAAATAAAAAAGTGAGGTATAACTATGACAAAATTAAATAAATTATTTTTCTTTGTATTGCTATTTGGTATTTGTTTAATGGCAAGTTGTACACCAAATAAAGAAATTACAAGTATAACTGTTAATCAAGAATCAAATTTAACTTTTATGATTGACGAATTTGATGTTAGTGAAATTGTGATTAATGTAAATTATAGTGATAATACAATTGATAAAGTAGTTGTAACATCAGAAATGATAACAAAAGGCCTTGACAAAATAAATGAAGCAGGCAAGCATATTTTAGAAATAACATATAAAAATGTTAAATGTGAAGTTGAAGTTGAAATTACAGAAAGAACTATTAGAAGTGTTGAAGTAAATGAAGATTGTAATAAAGTATTTGAAGAAAATAAATTTGATGCTAGTGAGTTACGTATAACTGTTACATATAGTGATGGTTCAGTTATTGATATAAAAGTAAACGAAGACATGATAACAAGTGGCCTTGACAAAGTAAATAAAGTAGGTACTCATGTATTAGAGATTACTTATAAATCATTTAAATGTAATGTTACAATTCAGGTAGTTGAAGGATTGAACTTAGAAGACTATACTTTTGAAAAACTTTCTAATGGCGAAGGTTATAGTGTAACTGGTTATAATGGTAACAAAACAAATGTAGTAATTCCAAGTGAATATAATGGCTTACCAGTTTTAGAAATTGGTGAACAAGCCTTTTATGAAAATAAAACAATAGTTAGAGTAGTAATTCCAAATACTGTCTCAATAATTAGAGAAGCTGCATTCTATAAGGCTACATCACTAGTTACAGTAATTATTCCAAGCAGTGTTAAAGAAATAGAAGCATATGCATTACGTAATGTAAAAGTTATTTATTTAGAAGCAAATGAAGTAAATAATAATTGGAGTAAAACATGGTATGATGAGCAACATGCATTTATTCACTTAGGTGTTGATATTGAAAGTATTGTACTGGATGGTGAATATGAATATTTCACTCAAAATGGTGAATTAGTGTTGAGCAATTATTATGGAAATAGTACAGAAATTACAACTCCAAGCACACTTAATGGTGTAGATGTTAAAGTAATTGGTGGTGCATGTTTTAAAGGTAACAAAGTATTAACAAAGTTGACAATTCCAAGTGGTGTTCATACATTAGAAAAATATGCATTATCTGAATGTACTAGTTTAATAGAATTAAATTTACCTGATACTTTACAAATAATAGGTGAATACGCAATTAGAGAGTGTAGTGCTCTTGAACATATCACATTGCCTAAATCATTACGCGAAATTAGAGGTAATGCTTTCAATATGTGTTCTAGTTTATTAGAGATAATTATTCCTGAAAATATAACATACATTGGGGAATATGCATTCTCGTGGTGTGTTAAACTTAAAAAGATATATATTCCAAAATCTGTTGTGACACTAAAGGTTGGAGCTTGTTATGCATGTAGTGATGCTACAATATATGTAGAACATCCTGCAGAACCATCAACTTGGGAAACAGGTTGGAATATGAGTAATCGCCCAGTTAAATGGAATTATACTGAATAAGAAAGATAGCGTGATATAAGATAACTTATATCACTTCATTTTAAAATAAGTTTATAATAATAAGTGTATAAAGGAAGAGGAGTAAAAGATGAAGTATATATATTTAGCTAAACAATATAACCTAGTAGTAGGTGATAAATTTGAACTATTTTATAGAGGAGTTATTAGATTACATAATCCATATCAATATTACATTTTAGTTAGTTGCCCTAAGGGAAATCCTTATCCTAGATATTTTACATATACACCAAAAGAAAATGAAGTTGGAAGTTATAGTTTAAAAATTCAATTAATTGACAATGATAATAATGTAATAGATGAAGGTGAAACAACATTAATTGTTGAAAAACCAAATAAACCTGATAGAAAAATAAATATTTTATGCATTGGTGATAGTTTAACTGTTAATGGTGTTTGGCCACAAGTAGGATATACTAGGGTATGTTTAAATGAAGAAAACCCTAAAGGATTAAACTATGGTGATGTTTTGAATTTTATGGGAACATGCAAAATAGATGCATCGGGACATGAGGTCGGATATGAAGGCTATGGAGGATGGACCTGGAAATCATATTGCACAAATGATCATATTGGATTAACCTCTAGTGTTTGGATTACAACTAAACACCAAATGACAGAGGAAGATCAACATAGTTTATGGCAAAGCAATGGTTATATTTGGATTCTTGAAACGATTGAAGCAACAAGACTAAAGTTTAAAAGAAGCCCTAATAATGTAAGTATGTTATCAAATCTTGGTAAAACACTTAAACATGTGGCCAATGCTAAACATCAAAAGGAATTAAAAATAGAGTCATATGAATATGAAAAAACTAATCCATTTTGGAATAAAGATAAAAACGATATTAGTTTTAAAAACTATATGAAGCAAAATAAATTTAGAATTCCTGATTTAATATATATATTACTTACATGGAATGGTCTATATGTTCCGTATAATCATGATTTCTCTCATCATATTGATTATGCGAAAATAATATTAAGAAAAATTCATAAGGAATATCCACTTGCGAAAGTAACGCTTCTTGGTATTCAAATATGTTCAGTTAATGGTGGTATAGCCGCAAACTATGGAGCCACAGGTCCATATCATGATACTTTTGGAACAATTTCTTCAGCGTTTTATTACAATGAAGCATTAGAAGAACTATGTAACGATCCTGAGTTTTCATCATATACTGACTATGTGGATACTAAAGGACAATTTGATAGTGAATATAATATGCCTTCAGTTTTAACACCAGTTAATGCTCGTAGTAAAACAACAGAGTTAATAGGGGTAAATGGAGTTCATCCTAATATGGATGGATACCTTCAAATTGGTGATGCTTTTTATCGTAAACTTGTTTTTGATTTAAATAGAATAAAATAGAAAGGAAGAAAAAATAATGTTTGATGTACTAAGTATTGCATTTATTGTTATAATTATTGTTTCATGTATTGTTGGATACTTTAGGGGATTCCTAGCTTTACTAGTTGGCCTTTTAAAGGGTTTTGTGGCTATAATTCTAGCCTCATTATTATGTAAACCAATGGGTAGTGCTTTAAATACTACTAAGATGGGAACAGGAATTACTGATAAAGTTGAAAATTATTTAATAGAAAAAGGTGAAACATTTAAATATGAATTAACAAAAGAAAATAAAGAAATATTTATTGATAATCAATTAGACCAACAACTTGAGAATTCGAAAATACCTCAAGTGTTAAGAACATATATTAAAAATGTTTTAGTAGATAAAGTTGAAATAGAAGATGGCGAAACCATTACAGTAGCTAGATATATGGGTAAGGGGATGAGCTTCTTTGTTTGTACTATTATCGCATATATCATTGTATTTATAATTATCATGATTTTGCTTTCTATTGTACAAAGATTATTCAAAAACATTAATAAAGTCCCAATTGTAGGACTTGCTAATCGTTTACTTGGTCTTGGTTTAGGTGTGTTAGTTGCATTATTATTTATAGGTGTAATTTGTTATGTCCTAACATTCCTAATGTCAATACCTGGTGACATGTCGAATTGGATTATGAACACTCTAAAATTAACCGAAGAACAAAAAGAAGAACAATCTATTGCGAAAATAATGTATGAACATAATATAATTAAATGGGCTTTTAACATTATGTTTTCGTAATAAAGAAGGAATAACGTGAGAAAATTATTACTAAAATTATTCATTAAAGATTATAAAAATACAAGTGATTCAAAAGTTAGAGTAAAATATGGAACATTATCAGGAATAGTTGGTATTATTAGTAATTGCATTTTATGCATCATAAAAATTCTCGCTGGCTTTCTTAGTGGTAGTGTTTCCATTATGGCTGATGGAATCAACAATCTATCTGATGCTGGTTCATCAATAATAACATTGATTGGATTTAAATTGTCTTCCAAACCGGCTGATGAAAATCATCCATTTGGACATCAGCGTATTGAGTATTTAACAGGAGTCATTGTATCATTTATTATTTTAATTATTGGTTTAACATTATTTAAAAGTTCATTCGATAAAATACTACATCCAAGTGCTGTAGAAATTACCCCAATTATTTATGTAATATTAAGTATATCAATTTTAATTAAATGTTGGCAGTCTATTTTTTATAGAAAAAATGGTAAAGATATTGATTCAACAGCTTTAATTGCTTCATCTCAAGATAGCCTAAACGATTGTATTGCGACAAGCGTGGTAATTGTTGGTACAGTTATCTATCATTTAAGTGGTATTGCACTAGATGGATATATGGGAGTAATTGTTTCTATTTTTATTGTAATATCAGGTATTAAAATGTTAAAGGATACAATGAATCCATTAATAGGTGAAAATGTATCAAAAGAGTATAAAGATATGATATGTAATAAAGTTCGCTCATATCCGTGTATTCTTGGTGTTCATGATTTGGTTGTGCATACATATGGACAAAATAGAGTTTTCGCAACCATTCATGCGGAAGTATCAAGTAAGGGTGATATCTTAGAATTACATGATATTATTGATAATATTGAAAGAGACTTTAGGATGGAAAAAAATATTGATTTAGTCATTCATATGGATCCAATTGATATTACAGATCCTAAAACGTTAGAATTAAAATATATGGTTTTAAAAATTGTTAATGATTACGATCCTAACCTTTCAATTCATGATTTTAGAGTGGTACATGGACAAACTCATACTAATATTCTTTTTGATATTAGTGTACCTATTAAATATAAAGTAAAGCCATGTGAATTAAAAGATTATATATCACTACAAATAAAGGAAAAAGATAATAGATTGAATCCAATTATTCAAATTGATCAATTGTACGATATAACAGACTAAAAAAAAGGTATACTGCATAGTAGATTTATTACTACTAACAGTATACCTTTTTATATTGTTATTTTTTCTTTTCTTTATAATCATCTAAAAAATTATAAGACATTGTATCATTATGATATCCTATTAAGGTATTCAAATTAACATCATGAACACTCCTAAAAATATTAATATCAACATTAGGATACACTTGGCGTAAATTATTAATTAAATCTTTAATTTCTTTTCTTTTAGAATTGTGAGCTACTTCAATATTTTCAGTAAAACGACAAGCACATTGAAGGAATCTTAAATCATTACTTTTAGCCCAATTAATAATGTTCTTTTCTTTCACAAGATAAAGTGGTCTAATTAATTCCATTCCTTCAAAATTAGTGCTATGTAGTTTTGGCATCATAGTTTGAATTTGTGAACCATATAGCATTCCCATTAATATTGTTTCAATTACATCGTCAAAATGATGACCAAGCGCAATTTTATTACAGCCTAGTTTCTTGGCTTCAGCATACAAGTAACCTCTACGCATTCTTGCACATAAGTAACAAGGCGATTCACTGATATTATTAACAACATTAAAAATATTTGTTTCAAACATTGTAAGAGGAATATTTAAGGTTTTAGCATTTTCTTCAAGCAATAACCTATTTTCTTTATTGTATCCTGGGTCCATTGAAATAAACTCTAATTCAAAATTAATATTGCCATGGGCTTTTAATTCTTGCATACATTTAGCAAGTAGCATTGAGTCCTTACCTCCAGAGATGCAAACAGCAATCTTATCATTTTCTTCAATCATTTGATATTCTTCAATGGCACGTAAGAAGAGACGCCAAATTGTAGGTCTAAATTTTGTTATGATACTACGTTCTATTTCTTGATATTTTTCCATGTTTATTCACCAAATACTATTATACCACACTTTTAAGATAACGCATTTTTCAAGCAAATAAAATGTAAATAAATGTTAATATTTTCATAATTATTTCTCTTGAAGTCACGACCAACTTATGATATAATAAAAGTGCCTGGGGAGTTCGCTTTTTCACAAAATTGGCGACCCGAACAAAAAAATATAGGGGACAATGATTATGTGGTGTCGAAAGCCTGCTGCGGGTAGGAATCCTAAAATGTAATCTCAAGTCTACCACCTTAGAAGAACATGCGGTGGCGCATGGTGATAACGGCTCATCTGGGTTTATTTTAAAGTTTTAGATAAGATGAAAATCTTATCTTTTTTCTCATAATTTATGCATAACTTTTAATAATATGATAAAATTATAAAAAAATCAATTAGGAGGAATTTATGAATTGGGATTTAACATATCATTTTAAGACTAAAGAAGAATTTGAACAAGCCTTTGAAAAATTACAAGAGTTTGTAACATTATTTGCTAACTTTAAAGGAAGATTACATGAAGCGGAACAATTTAAAAATTATTATTTACTAATAAAAAAATTTGAAATAGAAGCTTCAAAAATATATCAATACGTTTCACTTAAAAGTGATGCAAATAAAAAGAATGTAGAAAATGCGGCTGATGTTGCAAAATGTAGAATGATAATATATAGCTGTAGTGAAGCTACTTCATTTGAATCACCTGAAATTATTAAGCTTGGGAAAGAAAAAGTGGAAGAATATCTTTGTATGTACCCTGAACTAAAAGAATTTAAGTTTTATTTTGAAAAGATATTCCGTAATGCAGCTCACATTTTAGATGAAAATAGTGAAAGATTGTTATCAATTTATGCTCCATTAACAAGTGCAGGAAGTGAACTTTATAGTAGTATTGCGGTGGGAGATGGTAAATTTGAAGAGGTGAAACTATCAACTAAAGAAAAAGTTAAAGTAACTCCTGGCAATTACCGTTCTTTAATTACCGACTGTACAAATGCAAAGGATCGTCAAAAGATTTTTGAAGCAGTTTTTGATACATATGAAAAACATAAAACAACTTATGCGACGATATATAACACTGTATTACAAGCTGATCAAGCAACTGCAAAAGCAAGAGGTTATAATAGTTCTCTTGAAGCACATTTATATGGTGACAATATACCACTAGAAGTTTATTATAATTTAGTAGATGTTGCAAGTAAATATAATAAAGGATTAAAAAAGTATATTAAATTACGTAAAAAATACTTAAATCTAAAAAATTATCATACTTATGATAGATTTATGGAACTAGCATCTTCAAACAAGAAATATACATATGAAGAAGCTAAAGAATTATTCTTTAATTCTCTTCAAAACTTTCCAGAAGATTTTAAGGCTAAAGCCAAAGAAGTTTTAAGAGATGGTTTTGTTGATGTTTATGAACAAGAAGGAAAAAGAACAGGTGCATACTCATCAAGTTCAGTTAATCTTCACCCATTTATTTTATTAAATTATGATGGTACACTTGATAGTGTGTTTACGGTTGCCCATGAATCAGGTCATTCAATGCATTCAATGTATGCTGCTGAAACCCAACCACCAATGTTACAAGATTACACCATCTTTGTTGCGGAAATAGCATCAACATTTAATGAACATGCTTTATTAGACTATTTCTTAAAATTACCAACAGCCACAAAAGATGAAAAAATTATGGTAATTCAAAAAGCAATAGACAATATTGTTGGTACTTTTTATCGTCAAACATTATTTGCTGAATATGAATTAAAAGCTCATGAATTAATAGAAAACGATCAACCAATTAATCATGAAGTACTATCTGATATAATGATTGACCTATATAAAAAATATTATGGTTTAGATATTACAAAAGAAAAAGTAAAACAATATGTTTGGGCATATATTCCTCACTTATTCTATACACCTTTCTATGTATATCAATATGCAACAAGTTTTGCAGCAAGTTTTAAATTATATCAAAGTGTAAGTAGTAAAGAACCAGAAGCAATGGAAAAGTATGTTAATTTATTAAGATCAGGTGGTTCTAAGTACCCAATTAAACAAGCAAGTGATGCTGGTGTTGACTTTACGAAGAAAGAAACATTCATGGCAGTTGTTAATCGTATGGATGAATTAGTAGATAAACTAGAACAATTACTTGAAGAAAAATAACAAAAAAGGATTGTAGTTAGAAATTAACACTTCTAATTATCAATCCTTTTTAGTATATATTATTCAGTTAAATATTTCTTTGGTAGTGTCTTCATTAATACAATTACAACAACCATACAAATAACCATACTTATACTTGTGTAAGTACCATTATATGTGATTGAGTAACCATATCCAGCTTCCCAGTATAGCACACCAGATGCAACAAGGCTTGCGAGTCTTAAGGCACATACCACAAAAATTGATCCAACAATTATTAATATTTGAATAATACCCTTTGTGTTTTGAACAGGCTTTGCTACAGCACCAACTAGTCCAATTACAACATTTGGAACAATGTAGTCTAATAATACTTGGGGAACTGTTATTAGATATTCAGACCAAAATAATTGAATAGTTCCAATTAACAAGCCAGTAGTTAATCCTCCTTTCAAACCATATTTGTACCCCATAATAATAATTGGTACCATTGCAAGGGTGATTGAACCACCATTTTTCCAAATAGCTGCACTGATTAATCCAGCCACAAAATCAAGTACAAGGCCTAAAGCGGTAAAAATACTCACTTCAGCAATAAATCTAATTAATTGTTTTCTCATGTCATTCTCCTTTAAAAAATAATAAATTTGGAAAATGCTAAAGAAATAAGAAATAAAATATATAAATAATCTAGTATATTATATTTCCCTCCGCTAGCATTATCTAGTTCAGGTATAAGCGTCGTTATTTTCATAACCTCTCAGCCGTAAGCTCCGCTAATATATCTAATATATATTATAAATATTATTTGACAAAAGTCAAGAAATGTCGCTTGACTTTGCTATTATTACATATTTAATTGACTAACATTTTCAAAAATGATATAATAATACCAGTTGTATATTTATATAGGAGGTTAGATTTATATGGCTAAAAGAAAAAATAATAGTAATGTTAAAAAAATATGTTCACTTGTTGCAGTAGTGTTTGGATTAATTGCTATTGCGATGATTTTTCTACCTGCAATTAATATTTTTGATAAAGATATTAATGGCGTAAAAGCAGTATTTGGTTATTCAGAAACTACAGGAACAATAATAAAGGTGAGTAGACAGATATTAGGATTATCAATAGGTAATTTAATAACTTATATTTTGGTTGTTATAGGCTTAGTATTTTCTCTTTTAACCTTAACTAAAATAGGTAGAAAAAATAAAGTATTACCACTTTTTGCTACAGTAGTATTTATTGCAGCAGGTGTATTATTCTTTTTTCAAGTTAACTTTGTAGTTCTTAGTACTGATCTTCTAGAAATGTTATCTATTGATCCAGCAGAATATATTAAACATGTTAAAAGTGAAAGTACTTTGCTAGTAGGTCCAATCATTGCAGGTGTTTTATCTATCATTGCTGGATTATGTTCTGCAGTATCTGGATTATTAACAAAATAAAAGAAAAACCTGATAAAAAATATCAGGTATTTTTTTAAGATGGTGCTGAGAATGGGAATCGAACCTACGACCTACTGATTACGAGTCAGTTGCTCTACCGACTGAGCTATCCCAGCAGCATATATATTTTATCATACTTTCTCATTTTTTGCATAGATAAAACATTTTAAGTATTATATAATGTTATTTATCAATATTTTGAAAAAAAGTAGAAGATAGAATAAGACTATTTTCTACTTTTTGGCTTTATAGTTATAATTTGGATCAATTTCTCCATAGAACCTACGACCTGTTTTTTTCGCAAGCATTGCGGTTTCAAGCATAATGTTAAAATATTTTGAATTTGATGAAGCAGTAGAATTACTATATGCTTCTTGAACTAGTTGTAAATTCAGTAATTTACCATCCACCCAGACCCAGGCTAAATATCTACCATAAGTTTCTGTGCGTGCTCCTTCAGCTTCCAAAACAATTGTAGTAGCATTATTTAAAATGTTCGATGTAAAGCTAGAGGCTGCTTTTCCCCATGGATCAGTAGTATAAGTTGATTCAGGTGTGTCAATTCCTAAAAATCTAACACGAATTTGCTCCGTGACAGTTGTAGAATTTCGATCATAAAAGTATGCAGTATCGCCATCTACACATCGTGAAAGCACAACCTCACCAATACCATCATCAATGAAACTTTTATTTTTATAGTCAACATCTAACGTTACTCTATCTAGATTATTAATATTAAGATGTAATGGAGTGGTATATATGTAAACTAATTTATCAGTGCTTACACTACTACCGATATCAAGCCCTGATTCATATCTTACAAATTTATCATAATCATTTTGAGTGTTACAAACAATTTTTTCAAATTTAAAGGCATAAGATATTTTTAATTCATCAAGTTTTAGAGAAATTTGTTCTCTAGAAAGTCCAGTTAAATCTGGAAGTTCTACCATTTTAGAATTATTATCAGTATTATTTGTACAACACTGAAGAAACAATAATCCTGCCAAAATTAATAATAGTGAAAATAATCTAATTCTTTTAGTCATAGTATCACCTCTACACTAATTATACCATTTATTATAGAAAAAAACCAACAAATGAATAAGAAATATATACATAAAATATTGACTTATCGACAAAATATGCTATAATTATTGTATAGAAAAATGAAAGAAGGTAACATGATGAAACGAGGTATAAAATATTTATTCGCGATACTATGCTCATTTGTTTTGGTAAGTTGTGGACCAGAAAAAGAAATAGAAGTACCAAAAACAGAAGTAACAATTAATATTAATGACACAGTAGAGCAAGGATACTTAGATTTATTAACTATTAAATCTAATGACATAGAAGGTACGCTTGATGATTTTAACTATCATATTAGTTTATCTAATGATAATTTAGTGTATTATAATGAAGGTTATCTTTTCGCAAATTCTATTGGTCCAACTAAACTTACAGTTTTAGATACTAGTAATAAAGAACTTGCAAGTAAAGATATTACAGTAGTACAAAATAACACAAAAGAACAAATTCCAGAATTTAATTTATCAAAAGAATTTATGGAAATGAATGAATCTATCGCTCTTAGAATGAAAAACTATGATGATTATAGTTTATTTGATATTTTTGTTTTCAACCCTAATATTACGATGCTAAATAATCAAAATCGTTTTATTCCACTTGGATTTGGTACGGCAGATGTTTTTGTAAGATTAAAAACAGATTATACTTGTACTGCCCATACTCAAATTTTTGTTGTGGAAGATGCACCTAAACTATTTATTTCAAAAGATAAACTTAATGTTAGCGAAAAAGCTTATTTAGATATCACTAATTTAGGCGTAACAAAAGGCGAAAGTTTAAGTGACTTTACATGGGAATTAAGCAACGATAATATTGTACTTAATGATGATTATACTTTAACCGCAATGCGACCTGGTACTACTAATTTAGTTGTTACTTCACGTGCTAATAAGTTTGTTAGTACTACATATAGTTTAGAAGTATTAGATAGTACAAACACTAAAGTTAATATATCTATTAAAGAAAGCTATTTGGGCTCAATAAAAAAAGGTGAACAATTCCATGTTAGTTTAAATGAAGGATATACTTTAGAAAATATAACTTTTGGAACTAGTAACGAACAAATTATAAGACATATTTTTGATGATTTGTTTATGGCAGTTGATGAAGGATATGTTACAATGTATGCTTATGAAACTGGTAACCCTCAAAATAAATCAATATATCGTATTAAAGTAGAAGGTATAGCTGAAGTTGATTATGTATCAAGAGTATTAAATCTTGCCCTTGGTGAAAAAGGCTATGTTGAAAGATACGATGAGGCAACTGGTGAGTATGTTAATGACACTAAATACAATCATTGGTATAATATGGAAGGTGCATGGTGCGCAATGTTTGTTTCATGGTGCTGGTATCATGCAGGTCTTAGCCAAGATATATTATTAAAGTATTGTAGCGTATCAGTTGGTTGTGCTTGGTGTAAAGATCAAGGTATATTTAAATACAAAGAAGATTATCATCCAAAGTCAGGAGATATCATTTTCTTCTTAAGTGCAGGTTCTTCACATACTGGTATGGTAGTTTATGCTGATGATACTTACGTTTATACAATTGAAGGAAATGCAAGTAATAGAGTAGATGTATGGCGTTGGTCATTGAAAGATGCTAGAATTACTGGTTATGGAACACCTAATTACCCTGCATATAGTGGTACACTAGAAGACTTTAGTTGGATTACCACTAAAAAGACAGATGATGGTAAATACTGGTGGAATAATGTTCCTGAAAAACAAATCACACAATAAAGAAGAGGTATTGAGAAATACCTTTTTTTCTCCAATAAGTATGATAAAATAAAACTAACTGGAGAAAATAAAAAAGAAATCATTAAAAAGTTATTTACTTGATTTTCTCCAATAAGTGTGATAAAATAAAACTAACTGGAGAAAATAGTATGATTTTAAATACACAACAATTAATAAAAAAATATGACAACTATGTTGATCCAAAAGGTAAAATTGCACGAGATGTTAAAAATGGAAAACTATTTTGTGTTCGACGTGGTTTATATGAAACAAACAAAAATGTTGATGGTCTTAAATTAGCACAATTTATATATTCACCTTCCTATGTTTCTTTTGAATATGTACTTTCACAATGGTCAATAATACCTGAGGCTGTATATAACACATATACTTGTGCAACATTTAACAAAAGAAGAAAAAAACAATTTACCAATGCTTTTGGATTATATTTATATAGAGATGTTCCAAACGAGGTATTTAGATATGGTGTAAAATATTATGAGGAAGATTCGTATTCATATATGGTCGCAACAAAAGAAAAAGCATTATGTGATATGCTTTATACTATTACACCAATGTATTCACTAAAAGAATTTAAACAACTACTATTTGAGGATTTAAGAATAGATGATGAAGAATTAAACAATATGGATAAAGAATTTATATATATGATAGCACCATTATATCACGTAAGAAATTTAGATTGGCTTGTTAAATATTTGAAGGGGGAAGAATAAATGGAACAAATTCTTAAGGAAAAGTTAGAGAAATATGACTTATCAACTATTAACCAAAAAAAGAATGCCATCAAAGAAATAATTCAAGAAATGATATTGTGCGGCTTATCTCGTGGCGGTTTTTTTAATATGGCAGCTTTTTATGGTGGTACAGCATTGAGAATATTTTATGGTTTGGATAGATTTTCGGAAGATTTAGATTTTTCTTTATTAAGTGCTGATGACAAATTTAATCTAGATAAATTTTTTCCTTATATTCAAAATGAACTAAAAATTTTAGGGTTTGATTTTACTATTGAAGAAAAAATAAAACAACATGATTCCAATATTAAATCAGTATTTTTGAAAGGTAATACCAAGGAATTACTCATTAAAGTATATGGTGATTCATTAAAAGAGTTTTCAATGCAAAAAGAGGAAATGTTAAAAATCAAATTTGAATTGGATATTAACCCTCCTACTGGTGCATGTTTTGAAGATAAGATAGGTATGTTTCCATATCCTTATTTTGTTAAATTATATGATTTACCTTCTCTTTTTGCAGGAAAAATACATGCATGTTTGTGTAGAAATTTGAAGACTAGAATTAAAGGTAGAGATTTTTATGATTTTTCATTTTTTATTTGTAAAGGAGTAAGTGTCAATTTGGATAACTTAAAATCTAAATTGGTTGAATCTAATTTTATAAATAGTGAATATGAGTTAACAATAGATAGATTAAAAGAACTTTTAATAGAAAAATTTCAACAAATAGATATTGAACAAGCAAAACAAGATGTTATACCTTTTTTAAAAGACAAAAAAAAGATAGATATTTGGAGTAAAGAATATTTTATACAACTTGTAAAGATGTTACAATAGAAAGAAAACTTATAACTATACATAGGTTATAAGTTTTTTCTTGGAATATATCGTAATAATGTGTAAATAATAAATGTAAATATAGTTCATAAGTGGACAAACAAGCTCATTTATGGTACAATAATTAAGCCAAAGGAGGATGACCATGAAATATTTGATAATAGCATTAAAAGGAATATTACTAGGCATTGCTAGTGTTGCTATTCCTGGTCTAAGTGCAAGTACCGTCGCAATAATGGTTGGTACTTATGCAATTATGATTGAATCAATTAGTGGTATATTAAAAGATTTTAAAAAATATTTTCCTTTTTTAGGCTCACTTGTTTTGGGTTTTTTTGTTGGAGCGATTCTTGGTTCTATTTCCGTAAACATCATTTATGTATTATTCCCACTACCAATAATTTTAATAATACTAGGTTCAATTATTGGAAGCATTCCATCTAGTCTTATAACATTACTTCCTAAAGTTAAAAAACCATCAAATTGGATAACTTTTATTGTCGTTACCGCATTAATAGTAGTTTATTCTTTTTGCATTAAAGAAGGTGGTGCTATTGAAGTCCATAACTTAACTTGGGGCGATTATGTTCACTGGTTCATCATTGGTATAATTACATCTACAACATTAGTAATTCCTGGTGTTGATTTCGCCGTTGTGTTCCTTGCTCTTGGATACTATTATGCTTTTACTAATATGATATACGAACTTGTTACCTTTAAAAATGTAGTTACTAACTTATCAATTCTTGGAACATATCTTATAGGATATGGTATTGGTTCTTTTCTTCTATCTAAGATAATAAGATATTTGATGAATAAATATAATGATGAATTTCAATTTGCGAGTTTCGCATTTGTAATTGTTGCTCCGGTAATAATTATTAAAACTTGCATACTTGATAACCATAATTTCCACTATAGTACACTAGAACTAATAATTGGAACTATTCTTGGTTTGTTGTCGTTTATTATAATATATTTATTAATTAGACTATTTCAAAAAAAGAATAAAGAAAAGCAAGAAGCCATTAGAGATAATGTAGAAAATGAATAAAGTTAATTCAGTAGTTGAATTAGCTTTTTCTTCTTGCAAAAAGAGATTTTTTTTGGTATAATGCTTGTGAGGTGCTATTATGAAATATAAAGAACAAGTTAAAAATTTAATGAATAAGTATAATTATGTTGGTGTAGCCACAATGGTAATGGATAATAATAACATATATACTTCTTGTAATGGTTATAGTGACTTAGATAAAAAAACTGCAATTACAGAAGATAGTATTTTTAGAATAGCTTCAATTTCTAAAGTAATTGTTGCACTTGGAATTATGAAATTATATGAAGAACACAAGGTAGATATCAAAGAAGATATCAGTGTATATTTAGGATATAATGTTCGTAATCCTCACTTTCCATGTGCTAAAATAACATTAGAAATGTTAATGACTCAAACATCTAGTATAAGCGATGGCGCCGATAATGTTAAAGGTTATGATGGTGTAAATGGGCCAAAGAAGGAAATAAAACTTCGAGACTTGTTAACCAATCCCCAATTTGAGTATTATTTAGATAAAACATTTAATAATGTTTTGCCTGGTTCAACATTTGAATATTCTAATTTTGGATGTGGAATTCTTGCATGTATAATTGAAAAGGTTAGTGGAGTATATTTTAGTGATTATATTCGTGATAAGATATTACTTCCTTTAGATATTGATGGAAGTTATAGAATATCAGACATTGTTCATAAAGATAGAGTGGTTACACTATATGATTATGATGAAAAAGAAAATAAATTTATTCTTTCACGAAACTTAGATATGTTTTTGAAATATGAATATCCAAGATATTCTTTAGGTGATAATTTTAGAATGCCAGCGGGAGGGCTTTTTATAAGCCTTAATGATTTAAGTAAAATAATGAAAATGATGATGGATTATGGTGTTTATAAAAAAGTTAGAATATTTCAACCTTCAACCATTGAATTTATGAAAGAAGTACATTGGCATGGCATAAGCGATGATCCACAATATAAAAAGAAAGGCTTGCAACTTCTAATATTAGAAGGTTATGGCGAACCCTTATATGGACATTTTGGTAATGCTTATGGCTTAAGAAGTTATATGCTATTTGGTCAAACAAGAGGATATATATTCTTATGTAATGGTGCTAATTTTGGCTATATTAAAGAAAAAGGAATTACCGATATTCAAGAAGATGTTTTAAATTTTATGACAAAGTATCAAGGGGATAAAAATGATTAATGAAAAAACAGTTACAAGAATTAGAGAATTTGTAAAAAATAGAAATTGGGAACAATTTCATACCAATGAAAATCTCGTTAAAAGTATTGTTATTGAATCAGCAGAATTACTCGAGTTGTATCAATGGTCTAGTGAATCTTCACGAACAGAAGATATAAAAGATGAAATTGCTGATGTATTAACGTATATAATTATGTTATGTGATAAAAATGGATATAACATGGATGAAATAATTAATAATAAATTAGATAGAAACATTAAAAAGTACCCTGTAGATAAAGCATATGGATCTAGTAAAAAATATAATCAATTATAGGTGAATTATGAAAAGCACATTAAAGTTACTACTTAAATATATATGTCTAGGTTGTTACTTTATTTTAGCTTTAGTGATTATTTTAGAAGCTTGTATGCCTGGTGATGTTTCAGCTAATCAAAGTAACGTCTTAACGGAAAACATTACCAATAAAACAGGAATAGGGGGAAGTTCTAAATTTATTGAACCGACAAATGTTAAGATAACTACTTCTCAAAAAATATATAATGTTGGTGAAATAATTAATATTAGTTGTGACGTACTACCCCAAAATGCATCTAAAAAAACAATAGTCTATAACATCTCTAATGAGTATTATGATATTATTGAATTAGTATCGTATGGTAATGTTCGATTCAAAAAAGAAGGAACAGCCTATATAGAGGTATATATAGAAGGTTACGAAAACATTAAAGACATTATTAAATTAGAAGCACAAACTAAAATAATTAAGCCATCTAGTATAAGTATTGTATCAAACACGAAGGTTTTAAATGTTTCTCAAGAATATCAATTATACATAAACTTTACGCCATTAGATACTACTGAAAGAAAAATAAAGTGGCATTCAAGTGATGAAAGTATTGCGGTAATTGATGAAAATGGAATTATCAAATGTTTAAAGCAAGGTGTAGTTACGATTACCGCAAGCACAATTAATAAAGTTACAACAAGTCTTGAATTTAATATTAAGGAATATATGGAACTTCCAATCACTAAACTTGAATTAAAACCTACTACTAATTATGATGAAATCACAAATGTATTAACAATTAATGAAAATGAACAGATAGATTTGAAAAAATATTTGAAGATATATCCACTTAATGCCAATAACACTAGAATAGAGTGGTCAACAAATAATCAAGATGTTGCCTTAATCACACAAGATGGTATGCTTTATGCTCGTTATGGAAATCAAAATAAAATACCAGTGACAGTAACGGCTAGCGATGATAAAAGTATAAAGACACAAATATTGGTAAAAGTAAATAGTGGTATCACAAAATTAAAAATTAAAAATGTTGATAATTGTAGTTTAGAACTAAACATTAATTCAACATTTAAGTTAGAACTAGATAAAGAAACAATGCCAAATAGTTATGAAATAACATATACGGTTAAAGACAAAGATATCATAACTATTGATCAAGCTGGAATTATTTCAGGAATTAAAAGTGGAAGTGCAATATGCTTGATAACCTGTCAGAGTAGTGATGGTAACACTACAACTTTAGAAATAAATGTCAATGTAAGAATAAGACCTAAAACTACATTTTATTTATTTGTTAGAAAAATAATAGGTCATTTTGGTTCTTTTTTAGCTCTAGCATTACTAGCAAGTTTGGTAGGTATCATCTTTTTTAAAGGCAAACCTCTAACAATAATTATATCAATTATTTTAGGATTGATAATTGCAGGAATTACAGAACTAATTCAGTTAGATATACCAGCAAGAACTGGTTCTTTTAAAGATGTTCTAATTGATTTTTATGGGTATTTAGTGGGAACTATAATTGTGTTTGGTTTCTACTATTTAATAAAAATAATAAAAATGAAAGGAAATAAGTATGAAAACAAAGAAAACAAACTTAATAATACTAAATAGTCTATATACGCTTTTCGCAATAGCCGTGCTTGCGCTAACTATTATTAGTAGTGTTACAAGTATTAGTCAAGGATCTGATACAGGCAATATTATATTAACAATTATGGTTCTTGTCTTTATTTTAATAACAGTATTAGGACTATGGTTAACAATGATTGATAAAACAACAAAAGCTGGCATGATACTTTTAAGAATACAAGCAATCTTAAAGTATATATTTACAATTTTAATATGCATCGCGCTAATGTTATTTATTTTTTTAATTCAAGATTGTGCTAATGCTTTATTCAAACAAAATTCTGATGAAATTACGGCACTTGAAAGAATGAAGGCCGCATATATATTTGTGATAATAATGGTTTATGCAACTTCATATTTTATCTTCTACAATATAATGTTATCAATAGTTAAAAAAGAAAAGCCAAATAAACCATTAATGGTAATATATGTTATCCATAGTCTTGTAATAGCTATCGCTTTAATTGTATTAGGTATTATTAACATAATTAAAAAAAGTGGATTCGTATCAGAACTAGTTAGCCGCTTTGCGGGAACAAATTTAGTCGTGGGATACATTTTAGTTGTTCTAATGCTTTTAGCCCTTATTGGTTCATTAGGTATGAGTTCATATATTTTGTTAGAAAAGACTTTTAAAAAGTCAAAAGCAACGATAGAATAAAAATAATTAATATATCTAAAGTAAATGGGTTCTTTCCAGTTAATTGTGTTTTTGTTTGATTTAATAAAAACATTAATAACTTTAAGAACCCTTTTTACGTTTTGACGGTTTGTCAATCATCGTGCACAAAATTGTGCCCTAGATTAATGGGTTTTG
>OLXB01000405.1_pt1 | contig 23933 bp, 20 predicted proteins | sample 1673681 | NCBI WGS metagenome assembly OLXB01 (sample SAMEA103958121, study PRJEB25191) | human gut metagenome
GGTGAAGTCGTAACAAGGTAGCCGTATCGGAAGGTGCGGCTGGATCACCTCCTTTTAGGGAGCTGAAAAGCTTTCGAAGTCGATACGTCGGCTTAGGCCGACGTCAAAAAGAAAAAGAGAGAGGCAGCGACTCTTAAAAAAAGAGCTGCAAACCCAAGAAAAGAATTGACGAAAAAGTAGTTATCTCTGTTCACTGTTCGCTTCGCTCTGTGCGTCGGTTTACACCGACGTTTTTTTTAACGGCGGTATTGATTTGCCGACGTAAAAAAACCTTCCTCAAAACGCTTGACGCCGACAGGGGGGGAGGTGCTACAATATAAGTACCTGCACAAATGCGGGAAAAAACACAAAGGAGTATTTTTTATGAAAAAAAAGTTTCTCATTCTCACACTGGTATGCGTTCTCACGCTTTCGCTTGCAGCCTGCCTGACTGCCTGCTCTCACAAGCATACCCTTACCAAGGTCGACGCAGTTGACGCTACTTGCACGGCGACCGGCAACAGCGAGTATTACAAGTGCACCGACGCGGATTGCGGAAAATTCTTTTCCGACGCCGAGGGGACGGAAGAGATTGAAAAGGATTCGTGGGTTATCGCCGCAAAGGGACACAGCTACGGCGAATGGACGGTTGAAAAAGCCGCTACTTTCTTCGGAAAGGGAGTAGAAAAGCGCGTTTGCGCAAACGACGCGTCTCATACGGAATCGCGCGACATCGCGGCAATCGGAAGCACGGCTAAAGTGTTTGACTCGTTTACCGTTTACGCCGACGCAAGCAAGCAGGGAGACAACGGCATAATTCTTAACAAAGACACTGCCAACGGAACGGGCGCTTCGACTTACTTCGGAGAGACGGACAAAAACTACGATTGGGACGGCAGCGAGATGACTCTTGCTTTCGAGCTGGACCTTTCGGCTCTTTCCGCAACGGACGATTACACAATGTTTGTGCTTGCTTTCAACTACAAAAACGGTGACGAATACACGCACGCGGACGAAATCCGTTTCGGCATAGTGAAAACCGACGACGGTTTCGTTGTGAACAGAATGGACGGCGCTGCCGACGACGCTGCCAACGTGGCGGCGATTAAGGGCGAAGGCTCTCAGAGCTTCACCGCGAGCAAAATCAGCGCTTCCTTTACCTTTGCTTACGATGCGGATACAAAGGAATTTACATATTCCATGACAATAGGCGGCAAAGCCTTCGGCGACATTACGAGAACGGAGCTCAACGACCTTGTGGGATTGCGTTATCTCTGGAACGCACGCCTCAACAAGGACGGAGTGGAGCTGTCCAACCTGACGCTTGCCTGATTTAAACGGATTTTTAAACGGACGCAGCTTTGCTGCGTCCGTTTTTTGTCCGCAAATTTCGAGCGGAAATTGTGGAGGACAAATCCCGAATATTAAAAGCGGCTGAATTGCAGCAGCCGCTTGAAATAGTTATCTTAAAACCACCGTGTGCGACACGGGGCAAAAAGTGTCGCCTTCTCCTAAAATCAAGACGTCTCCGTGTTTGATTTCACGCACCAAGCCGTTGACTCTTATGTTGAACGAATCGCTCCCGTCGGCGGTAAGCACGGTGTATTTTCCGACCTTCAAATCCTTGCCCGCCGTGAGTGTGACGTTTCTGCTTGCAACCAAATCCCCTTGAACAAACGCCGCCTTGGGAGTGTCGTCATGCTTTGAGACCTCTGCCGAGGAGGAATATCTGACATCCTTTTCTTCGGTTATACCCGCCTGCTTTCGGCGGGCTTTGATTTTGTCTCTGCGGTTGACTATGACAGCCGCAACAATGACGATGATTGCGAAAATACCTATGCCGATACCTACCCATGCGCCTTTGGTGAGTGCGAAAAAACACAACATAATTTTTACCTCGTGGGTTTATTCTAACATTTTTTTGAGGAGATGTAAACAAAAGCGACGCTTAAATTAAGCGTCGCAAAATTATTGTTTTTTTATCGTGTCGCAGCCCATGTAGCTTCTCAACGCTTCCGGTACGGTGATTGTGCCGTCGGGGTTTTGGTAGTTTTCCATGATGGCGGCGACCGTCCTTCCGACCGCCAAACCGCTGCCGTTCAAGGTATGGACAAAAGCGGGCTTGCCTGTTTCCGCCTGTCTGTATTTGATGTTGCCCCGCCGCGCCTGATAATCCTCGAAATTGGAGCAGCTTGAAATTTCCACATATCTGCCGTAACTTGGCATCCACACTTCGAGGTCGTAGGTCTTTGCCGACGAAAAGCCTATATCGCCGGTAGAAAGCGCCATGACGCGATAGGGCAGTTTCAGCCTGCGCAAGACGGACTCCGCGTCGGCAGTCAGCTTTTCAAGTTCTTCGTAGCTTTCCGACGGGCGCGTAAATTTGACAAGCTCCACCTTGTCGAATTGGTGCTGGCGTATGAGTCCTCTCGTATCTCTGCCCGCGCTGCCCGCTTCGGCGCGAAAACAGGCGGTGTAAGCGCAGTATTTTATCGGGAGGGCGTCTTCCGAAAGAATTTCGTCTCTGTGCAGGTTTGTTACGGGCACCTCTGCCGTAGGGATAAGGAAATAATCCGTGTTTTTTAGCGCGAAAGCGTCCTCCTCGAACTTGGGCAGCTGCCCCGTCGCGGTCATGCTGGCTCTGTTGACGATGTAAGGGGGCAGAATTTCGGTGTAGCCGTTTGAAGTGTGCAGGTCGAGCATCAGGGAAATAACGCTTCTTTCAAGCCTTGCGGCGGCGCCGCGGCAGACAGTGAACCTCGCGCCGGATATCTTTGCGGCGCGCGGCCAATCCAACAGATTGAGCGCCTCGCCAAGCTCCCAATGCGGCTTGGGCGAAAAATCGAAACTCGTAGGCTCTCCCCATTTTCTGACCTCCACGTTGTCCGCGTCGCTTTTGCCGAACGGCGTGGTGCTGTGGGGGATGTTCGGTATGGAAAGCATTAGCTCTTTAAGCTCCGCTTCCGTCGAGGACAGTATGTCGTCAAGCTCCTTTATGCGAACGCCTGTCTTCTGCATATCGGCGATGATGTCGTCGGCGTTCTTCTTTTCTCTTTTGAGCTGCGCGACCTTGGCGCTTTCGCTGTTGCGGCGCGCTTTGAGCGTTTCGACTTCTTTTATTGTTTCGCGGCGTTTGAGTTCCAATTCGACGGCTTTGTCTACGGGAAACTCACCGTTGCGCCCCGCAAGCGCCTGCTTTACCGCTTGGGTGTTTTCTACGACGTATTTTATATCAAGCATAATAATGACCTCTTATCTGTCTGAAAGTTTTTCCTGTTTTTGTTTTTTAATAGTTTATAGCAAAAAAAAGCTTTTGACAATTCATTTGAACGGGTTGGACAAATAATTTTAGGGCGGAGAGATTTTTTGCATTTTAAATGTTGTCAAAATCCGAAAATATGTTATTATATATACTATGGAATTAAAAGTTTACAACACGCTTACAAGAAAGAAAGAGACGTTTACACCCATAGGCAAAACGGTGGGTATGTATTCCTGCGGACCGACTGTTTACAATTATGCGCATATAGGCAATATGCGCGCTTATATTTTTATGGATACGCTGCGCCGCGCGCTGAATTACAACGGGTTTAAGGTAAAGTCCGTCATGAACATCACGGACGTGGGGCATCTTTTGTCCGACGGCGACACGGGCGAGGACAAAATGGAAAAATCCGCGCGCGAACAAAAAAAGTCGCCCTACGAAATCGCCGAAACCATTGCGGCGCAGTTTTTTGCGGATTTAAAATCGCTCAATATTTCAAGACCTACCGTCACGCCCAAGGCAACGGACAATATTCCCGAAATGATAGAAATTGTCAAAGCGTTGCTGGAAAAGGGATTCGCCTACGAAACGGACGACGGCATTTATTTTTCCGTTGAAAAGTTCCCCGAATACGGGAAGCTGTCCGGCATAAATCTCGACGAGCAGAAAAGCGGCGCGCGCGTGGAGGTAAACGAGCAAAAAAGGCATCCCGCCGACTTCGCGCTGTGGAAAAAAGCGCCCGCAAACCACATTATGCAGTGGGACAGCCCGTGGGGGATGGGGTTCCCCGGCTGGCACATAGAGTGCACTGCAATGAGTAAAAAGTTTCTGGGCGAGACCTTCGATATCCACACGGGCGGCATCGACCATATTCCCATACATCACGAAAACGAAATCGCGCAGAGCGAGGCGTGGCTCGGACACAGGTGCGTCAATTACTGGATGCACGGAGAGTTTATGCTTTTCGACGGCGGCAAGATGAGCAAGTCGCTCGGCAATTGCTATCTGTTGAGCGATTTGGAGAAAATGGGATATTCGCCTATGCAGTTCAGATATTTCTGCCTCAACACGCATTACAGGCAAAAGCTGAACTTCACGTTTGACGCGCTGTCTGCCGCGGGCACGGCTTACGACAGACTGCTCGCGCTGCTCAAAGCGCACAGTGATTCTCCGACGGAAACGGATGCGAAAACGCTTGAAGGCTTTGAAAAGGATTTTCACGCAGCCGTCAACGACGACCTTAACGTGCCTATGGCAATCGGAGTGCTGTGGAAAATGCTTAAGCTTCCCAAAAGCAAAGACGTTTACAGGCTTGCGCTGAAAATGGACTCCGTTTTCGGACTGAGTCTGGACGCGCTGCCGAAAGACAGGGAGGAAAATATACCCGACGACGTGAAAGCGGTGGCGGAGGAGCGTTTTGCCGCGCGCAAGGCTAAGGATTGGGTAAAGAGCGACAGTCTGCGCCTTAAACTCGCGGAGCTGGGCTACGAGGTCAAAGACGGAGCGGACGGCTATACTCTGTCCAAGTCGAAATAAATGTTTCAGGCTTAAAACATTATGTCTTGCCTGATTTGAGAAAAAGTCACTTGTCAAAAGTGAGACGTTTAAAGCGACGCATAAAGCGTTAAACAAAAAAACGCTCCCTTAGGGTGTCTTTCATAGGGATTTTTGAGTAAGGCATAGTCGAAAGGCTATGCCTTAACTCATTTTTGCCCTAACTGTTCGGGATAGTTATTGCCCCTACGCAGTTATAGATGATTTCTACCTGTTGCGTCCTGTGTCCGTCAACTTTTTCCGCTTGGTGTACGATAATCCTGTAAATGAACTCTTTTACGATTTCGGGTGTCAGTTCGGGAACATCGGTGTACCTATTTACAAGTCGCATAAATTTTTCAATGTTATCGCTTTTCTCGCTTGCTTCGGACAATTCTGCCCGAAGCATTTTTACACGGTTTTCAAGTTCTGTTTGTTCCTGTTCGTAAGCGGACGTCAGTTTACGGAAGCGCTCGTCGGACAGGCTTCCCGCAACCTTTTCCTCAAATAAACTCTGAATAAGTTTGTCGAGCGTGAGTATGCGCTTTTCGCTTTCTTCCAATTCCCGTCTTTGGGAAGATAGCATTTGCTTGGTCTTTATCTCGGCGTTATGCCTTAATTGTTCCAATAGTTCCTGTTTGTGATTGCTTGTATAAGACAGCACCTTGCGGATGTCGGCAAGCACGATTTGTTCTACCGCTTCAACCGTTATTTGATGGGAAGTGCAAAGGCTCTTTGACTTCTTCCGATAGGTGGAACAGTTAAAGTATTCCTTTTGCTGCATTGTCGTGCAACGGCAGAGATACATTTTCTTTCCGCAGTCGGCGCAATATACAAGCCCCGAAAAGATACTCATTTCTCCCATTTTGCTCGGTCTCCGTTTGTTCTGTCTAATGCAGTGACAGAATTAAAATCCGAACCTTGAAGCTCGTCAAGGGTAATGGTTTTCGTATCGTTTTTGTAGTTCAGAATGAGTTTTGCGTGGTCGTCGTAGAGGTAAATGGCATTTACAAAGCCGTCAATCAATGCTTGTTTGGCTTCCCTCGTGGATAAATCTAACTGTCTGAACTTATAAATTGCAAAAGCAATTTGGTCTGTCGTGAACAGCGGCGTTTTGATTTGCTCCTGTATGAGCGCGATTTCCTGTTGTTTTTTGGTTTCTTCCAGCTCTTTCAATCGTTTTGCCGACGACTCCGAAACAAAGCCCTGCTCGGCTGCCTTAATCAGATTGTCTATGCGCTTCTGCGTTTCGGCTATCTGTTCTTCCAGCTTGGGAATATAGGTGTTTTCGGCGAATTGCAGCTCGTAAATGCGTTCTACAAGCTCGTCAATCGCCTTTTCGTCCTCTAAAAACTGCATTATGCGCTTTATGACAGCGTTTTCTATCTTTTCTTTGGCAATGGGCTTTTTCTTACATTTCTTCTTGCGCGAGTTCACGCATTTGTAATAGCGGTAGGTCGTGTTGGTGTGGCTCGTTCCACTCTCGCCGTTCATTATCGCACCGCAGTGACCGCAAAAAAGTTTTGTGGTGAGCAGGTAGTCGTCCTCTGCCTTGTGGCGCGAAGGGGCTTTCTTGTTCTTGACAAGCATTTGCTGTACTTTCTCGAACATCTCCTTGTCCACGATTGCAGGCATAGAGTCGGGAATTGTTACTTCGCCGAAATGATATTCGCCTATATACTTCCGGTTCGAAAGCATACGCTGTATTGTGTTAAAGGTAAATTCTTTCCCACGCGAGTTGGTCAAACCTTTTGCGTTCAGAATGTCCTTAATCTCTTTCATCGTCTTGCCGTCGGCGTAAAGCTGAAACACCTCGCGCACGATGAGAGCGGCGGGCGGGTCTATCTGGTAGTGCCTGTCGCTGTCAACCGTATATCCGAACGTGCAGGTTCCGCCGTTTGCCTTGGCTTTCAATGCGTTCTCCGTCAAGCCGCGCTTAACTTTTTCGGCGAGTTCTATGGAGTAGTACTCCGCATAGCCCTCCAACATAGATTCGAGCAGAATACCCTCTGCACCCTCGGAAATGGTTTCCTTTGCTGAAAGTACTCTCACGCCGTTACGTTTGAGTATGGTTTTGTAGTGTGCGCTATCGTAACGGTTGCGTGCAAAGCGGTCTAATTTCCACACGAGGACAACGTCAAATAAGCCCTTATAACTGTCCTTAATCATACGCTGGAAGTTAGGGCGGTTGTCAGTCTTTGCGGAGAGCGCACGGTCTATGTAACTGTTCACGACGTCTATGCCGTTGAACTTGGCATACTCCATACATTCACGGAGCTGACCGTCTATGCTCTCTTCTCTTTGGTTGTCGCTTGAATAACGGGCGTAGATTACGGCTTTCATTGAAATTGCTCCTCATTTTGATGAGGGTATTATAACATAGTCTATATGACAGATATAGTCATATATTAAAAATTTTTTCTTACAATTTTAGGATAGCGAGGTACGCAAGTGGCAAGCCACTTGCCGAGCGTAAACGCTCGCCTCGTCAGGGGAAGTCTTCCCCTGAAACCCTTTTCTCTTGCGTGGAATAAAAGCCTCGCAGAGCCCACGACTTCGCTTGCGAAGTATAGTGGGCTATACTTTATTCATGGTGTTGTCCATTTGGCATAAAGCCTGGTTTCCTGATAAATTTCCCTGTCCTCTTCGTCCAATTTCTGTTCGGGCAAGGTGTCTTTATCAAAATCCCAAATATTTACACATTCGGGTTCTTTATACCAACCGCCAAACAAATAACCTTCCCTTTCAGGATTTTCTGGAATATATTTTATTGTACTGCCATAATCAAAGTTATCTACCCAATAATAGCCTTCGTTTTCTGATTCTTCATAGTTATACATATAAGACACATTTGCGTATCTCCCTATATTATCATCTACATAATATCCGTCATGACCATCATAAGCACTGCAATAATACACATTAATGAACCCATCGCGTCTACTAGGACAATACCCTGGCGTTCTGCATCCATTAACATTTATAAATACGATCTTTTCAAGGTTCGGACAATCATTAAAAGTACCAAATCCGTCAATATATACATAATTAGGAACATATAGGGTATTTAAATTGTTGCTTGCTAATTCGCCAAGACTTGCTATACCCCACGCATACGACAACGCCACAACTTCATGCCCATCAACTGTTTTCGGAACAACCACAATTTCCTTTTGCTTTCCTTGTTCAGACAATCCGTTTAAACACGCAACTATCTCTTCGCTATTGCCACCAGGGAAATAATTCCCCTCTCTTGTAAAATATACAAAGTCACCGCACGGAGTTGATGCATACGGATTACGACACCCGCTCAACATTAACGGTATTGCAAGCATTATAGCAGTAAAACAAATAATTACTCTTTTCATTGTATTCTCCCACTCAAAACAATTTTATTATTGTCAACATAATATCATAAATTGCATATAAAAGCAAGCCCCATACTTTCTATATAAATGATAAAGTCATAAATATAAAAATAATCCGAACGCTCCACCGACTAAAATCGGTTTCAGGTTCGGATTATACTCGTTTGGCGCGTTGAACAGTATCGTAGGTGTCTTGGTCTATGATAGGCTCTTGCGTGTTTTTGAACACAACCCATTCTTCGGGCGGAAGTTCAATCTTCTTTTTCGATTTATACGATTTCTTCTTCGTCCGGAAGTTTACCGTATGTCCGAGATAGGACGGATTTGCAAGGATTGTTATTACGGTTTGAGTATCCCAAATGTAAGACAACGCATTTTCTTTTGAACCATATTTAATGCCTACCTTCTTCGCGTGAATGACGGGTGTGTCTATTCCGTGTTCCGTAAGTATCCTTGCGATTTGAGTAGGACCGTAACCTTCTATACAAAGCCTGTAAATCTCTTTGACGGTTTCGGCGGCTTCCTCGTCCACAATCCATTTCTGCTTATCGTCCTTATCCTTTATGTATCCGAAGGGCGGTATCGTGCAGAGATGCTTGCCTGCGTTTCCTTTTGCCTTGAATACGGCGCGGACTTTTTTGCTCGTGTCCTTTGCATACCATTCGTTGATGATATTGCGGAAGGGCGTAAAGTCGTTGTCTTGCTGACTGTCGCTGTCCACGCCGTCATTGATGGCGATAAACCGCACTCCTGCATCGGGAAAGGTGATTTCCGTATATACGCCGACTTTCAGATAGTCGCGTCCCAAACGGCTCATATCCTTTACGATAATTGTTCCGATCTTACCGTCGTTGACGTCGCCTATAAGTCTTTGGAAGTCGGGACGGTTAAAGTTCGTTCCCGAATACCCGTCGTCCACATAGTAGGCAGGGTGGCTAAATCCTCTGTCCTGTGCATACTTGCCGAGTATAGCCTTTTGATTTTTGATACTGTTGCTGTCGCCCTCTAAATCGTCGTCACGGGAAAGGCGGCAGTAGAGAGCAGTTATAAGTTGGTTGTCTGTTGATTGCAATCTCATTTGATTTCTCCTTTCGGATCACAACCCGCAGACGAGTCTTTGTTATGAGTATTGCCATTAAGCAATAATCTCCTTGTGATGTCAAGCGCGGTTTTACTCGCGCCGATTCTTTCTTTGGCAATTACCGTATAGGCGGTGTTGCCGATTACTATGGTTTCAATTCGCTGTTGATTCAATTCCTCCAAATTTTTTGTGTTCTATGTAGGTTGCAAGGTTTATGACTCAATTCCCTTATGCACTATGGCGGGCGTACATTACCTTGCAGTTCCTTTGCTTCTCATTATTCCCTCTGCGCGTACAACGGAAAGGTACGCGCAGTTTGCCCTATCACACAATATTTCCCCCAAAATATTCCCGACGTTACGGGTGTAATAAGCACCTTATAGTGTTCCGCTGTTTTTCTTTTCACTCTCAAAGAAGTCATCATAACCGTCCATAAGTTTGGCGAGGTTAGTATCGTGCCGAGATAACAGCTCCTCATAACCCGCCTGTATAAGCTCAACCTTCGTATAACCGTATTTTTTCAGAAATGAATTTATCTCGTTCAATAATTCTCTCGGTATCATTGTCTGAAAATTGCCACACTTATTACGGCGTTCTTCCTTGTGAGTTTCCTCGTATTTCCTATTCGCTTTGCGAGTAGGCGTGTCCTCTTTTCTCGTTACCATAGCAAACCTCCCAAAATATCTGTATAGTATATATACTATACTCTATCTCGGAAGGTTTGTCAATGGTTTTTTGTTATTTCAGCAATAAAAATGCCGTGATGACTGTCTGCACCAAGAGTAGTACAGGTGTCGCCCAAAACATAAACTTTCTAAAGCCGCGCTCGTAGTGTATGTCGTCTTTCACGCCGTCTATTTCTTTTTCAGCGGCTTTGACTTTCTTCGAGATTTCTTCTGCCTGCTTATCCATTTTTGCAATGGCACTGTCTGCAGCTTCGTTTATCTTCTTATTGAAAAGGGCGGTAGCTTCGTTAGTCGCCTTTGCCGTAGCTGTACTTACTTCTTCCTGTATTTGAGTTGCTATTTCCGTCATCCGGCGTATTAACTTCCTCAACACTTCCGACAGGTTGTTGTTGCTCTCTTTCAGCTCTTTCAGCATATTCTCTATGTCTTCTTTCAGATTCTTCACGAGCCCTTTGTTGTTCCATTTCACGTTCGACACTTGCTGCGTCAGTTCCTCGACTTGCGCAATTAGCTTCAAAATTAAGCCGTTGCATTTCTCGTTCGATACTGTCAAGGCTTGCTGCAATAAGGCTTCCCGCGCTTGCGCCGTGAGTAGCTGTACCTGTTCGCACAATTCTTGTGCCGGCAGATTGTCCTCGATAGTTACCGTTTCGTCCGCTATGGGCTGCGGACTTTTGCCTGTTAGTTTGTTCTCCAAGTTTTCTCAATATCTCCTTTTTTGTGTAGTTTGTTCCGAGCTTTTCCCCTCGGATAGGTTTCTTTTTCTGCGGATGAAGGTAGGAATAGTCCTTACCGTCCTGCGTGATTTTTACGCCGTAACAACTGTCAAGGTATTCTTTGAACTCATCCGCCGTTTTACATTTACCTACGGCTTCCTGAATTACCTCGCGCAATTCTTCTTTCCAAGATACGCCGCCGTTCTTCATTATCTTTTGCTCCGTCGCCGTTCTGCTGTTCTTGCCGCGTTTACGGAAGTCCGTTTCGGTAAATCCGTACTGCTTGCCGATACGATTAGCCTCGTCCTTCATAGCAACATAATCTTTGGGGCTGAATTGCAATTTCTTCCCCGTGAGCGGATCGACGGCGTTCACGATTATGTGGCTATGTACGGTCTGCGTGTCGGTGTGGGTAGCGATTACGCACTCATAGTCCCGGAACAATTTTTCCGCAAGTTCTTCGGCGTACTTATGCGCTTGCAGTGGACTGACGTTATCTTTTCTCGCGCACGATAGTTTGAAGTGATAATACTTGCGCTCTTTGTAGTCCGTACCTTTTCCGTACATAGCCGCCGTTTCCTCAAACTGCTTGGCGTAGTCCTCATCCTCGAATAAATTACGGACGGATACATACGCCGCCTTTTCGGGCTTCGTAATATAAGTGATCGCGTTTTTTGGTCTTGCTTTGCCTGCGGTACATTTGAGTAACGGCATTATCCACCCCCAACGGCGGTAGTGATTGCTTTATACGTTTTCTTTAATTCTTCGGCGCAAGATAAAATGCGCCGCTGTTCCGCATCACCGTAGTAGCAATACTTTAACGCCTGATTAAGATTGTTTCCTTGCCGTTTCAACTCGGCTAACATCTCGCTCGCGTGTTCCACCACGATAATCGGTTTATCGGTGATTGCCCGTATTACAAACTCCGTCATAGAACGTCCGCTCGTCGCTATCGCTTTGTCTATTAAGTTTTTCTCTTGTTCGCTTGCCCTGAATATGTAAGCGAACGGTCTTGTTCTGTTGCCTATAATTTTTCCCTCCTCATCAATTTTGTTCGTCGGATTATCGGGGTATTAGGGGCTTGCCCCTAACGAGGCGAGCGCCTGCGCTCGGTATTTGGCAATCCAAATACGTTCCTCGCTATAACCGATAAACCAACTTCTTCCCCTGATATTAAATTGTCGTTTCGCCGTCGTTTTAAGGCTATCGGCTGCGCCTTTTTTGATTTCATCACCTCCGTAATTTTTATTTTTTGTCCTGTGCGGGCATAGAAAAAGCCCGACCAATGTTCTTGGTCGAGCCGAGATTTTACCGATCTGTACGCTCGGTGTCTATAACGCCGATTAGAGCTTTTTTATTTACGTTTGTGTTTTTCCAAAATTGTCCCCGAAAAACAACCGATTCTGCCCGAAAATACGGGGGTTTTTAGAGGTTTTTTCAAAATAACGGGCTACCGTTATATACGCTAAAAAATAGCGATTCTCACTTTTCGCTACTTAATTGCAAATTTCATACCGTACATTTCGTATTTGCCGTTTTTATCTTCAACCACTTTGGGTGTAACGATAGTATCGTCGTCCACGTCCCACATAAACTTTTCATATACGGGGCTGTTCATCAAGGCGGCGTAGATATGCCAATCCGAAGCAGCGTTCTTTTCATAATGCCGCAGGACGAGGATAAGCACGTTTTTGTTCGTAAGCCATTTTGAGGCTTGCTCGTCGCGCTCGTTCTTTTCCTGTTCTATCCTGTCGTAGAGGACTTCTTTTTCATCATCGTCGGCAGAGCGCAGAGCGCTGTATAACTGCTTTATCCGAGCCTTTGCGGTGTCGCAGATTTCCACGATTTTATCCTTGTGCCTGTACTCGGTTGCATTACCTATGACTAACGCGCTGCCGAGCTGAACGGATATGGGAATAAAGAATTTCTTTTGTTTTCTGCCTTCGCGGAAAGAAATTTTATTTGCCGCCTCATAGATATAATCCATTGCGGTTTTATGAAAGCGGTATTGCCGTTCCTTATCTTTTATGCGGTTTATCTCTTTGAAAAAGACCGGCGCGGGAACACTATATTTCTTTTGCAGAGCCGTTATTTCCTTGCCGACATTTACATTGTCATAGGCGCGTTTTGCTTTGTCTATCTCAATACCAGACAATACGGCGAGCTTACACACGTCCTCGTAAACAGGAAGTATATCCTTTTCGTTTGCGCCGTTGTTGAATTTATCCCAAATAATGCTGTTGAGCCGTTGCGATAGATTTACGATCTCTCCGATTTTGTTCTCGCTTGTTTCATAATCGAGCAAGGCAACAGATGACTTTGACTTGCTCACGGAAGGGATATTGCATACAGGCACTTTGAATAGGCTTTTATATTTTTCTGCGGCTTCCACCAAAAGCGCGTCGTCCGTTACAAGCATAGCATCCGAGTCATAATCGCAACCATTCAGGCGCTGCTGTATATTCTCCCCGATGGCATTGACGCAGACTATATTTTCGCCCAAGTCAAAGTAGTCCCATATATCTCCGTCAAGATTATTTTCCACGCAGTAGAGATTGCCCATAGTGATATGCGGTGAACGGGCGCAAAGCAATTTTGCGCCATCGGCAAATCGTTCACAATAGATTTGCCCCGATTGCAAAATGCTCTTTATTTCTTCACCGGCTATGTATTGCAACAGTTCGGGACCGTTTCCGAAAAGAGTAGCATTTGTGCCGTTAAAAAGAATATGACCTTTTTTCAACCTGTCTTTCAGACTTCTGACCACGTCGTTACGGAAGTTTTCGTAAAGCGCCGTGTAGCTGAAATGCGGCGATTGGAACATAAGAGTAAACAGCACGTCCGCTCTGTCCGCAAGACCTTCGGCACGTTCTTCCGAATCTTCGTCCTTATCTCTCGCAAAAGCGTCCGTAAAATGGTAACGCATAAAGTGTATTTCTTTGCGGACGATGGCGATATAATCTATGCTCGGTTGAAGCAAACGGGCAACCTGTTCTTCCCCAAGAGGTAGTGTATTAAGCACCTGATAACTGCTCTGTACCGTTTTGCCGTGGAAAAAATGCGTAGGTTTATCCCATTTGACCACGCCGAAGGTGCTATTTACATTGTCCGCCCACTTGCGGATATTCTTTTCGTTCAGGTCGCCGACGAATTTTAAGTATTTCAGGCTGTTGGGCGTTGTTACCATTACGATCTGACTTATATCCGTCGCAAGCGTAAAGCCGCGAGTTTTAAGGTCGTCAAGCGTTATGCCTTTGTCTTTTATCCATTGTTGTAGCTTTGTACGGAAGGCGCACGACTTGAAAAACTTGTTGCGAAGAAGCAGGAAGTGCTTGTCCGAATACTCGCCCGAAAACAGGCTTTCGTCCAAAAGGCTTTCTCCGTCCCATATATCGTTGGTTATCTGCGTTTCCTTTTCTGTGGCTATGAGCTTGCCGTCCTGCATTTCTACCGATACGACTTTATCTGTAAAAGTGCTTTTGTAGTCCGGCACAAAGAGGATACCGTCAAGCGGAATATCTATAACGCCCTTGATAGAGGAAAGAGATAAGGCGCGATAAGATTCCCACGACGCGAGGTCTGAACTTTGTTTAATGCCGCACTCGCTCCATTTGGTCATATACTTGTAAAGCCGCTCATCAATGAAAAGGCATTTACCTTCGCGTGAGCTGCCCGCGCTACGCTTGTATCTTACATAGTGAACGCTATCCAAGTTAAAGCCGTTAGAGTAAAAGTGATCGCGCAGAGCCTTTTTGTTTATTACCTTACCGCCATCGGCTTTGTATGTATAATTGAACTTTACATTTACTACGGCGAGGGTGTAGGAATTATTGTGTTTGTCCACAAAGGAAAACTTTTTGCGGCAGATACGAGTATATGCCTTTTCAAGCTCTACCGTGTCAAGCGAATAATCCAATGTGTTTTTGAACAACCAAAAATAGGCGTCCGATTTGTATTCGGGCATTTTGTATCCGACTTCGACGCCGTATTCCTGTTCGTGCTTGTATAGGTCGCAAGCCTCTATTGAAATTATCCGATAGCCCTTTACCATAAAGCTATTATAACATATTATTGTTGACAATAGTTGTCATAATTAAAAAGTTTTTTATAAATGTACCATTATAGGGACAAGGTATGTTTTCCGCTTAAAAGGGTTCCGCTCTTACCGCTGAACAGCACCTTCTAAAAACGGACAGACAATTTATTATGCCTGCCCGTTTTGCTTTTGACTATTCTGCTCGGCGGTGATACTTACCCTTATTATAGCATAAAAGTAGTTTAGGAGATCTTGTCGATTAAAGAGAAAAACGATAGTAGTCCTATCATTTAAAGTCTTTATTTTTCGTAAATTTTTATTTAGCCTTTTAATGGTTGACAAATGTCCGAATTCGGACTATAATATTTGTGTCCGAATTCGGACTGTCGGAGGGTTAGAATAAGAAATGAATATTAGAGAACAATTATCTGAATTAAATAAAATGTCTAAACGTAGTGTCGCACTTTACCATAAATTTGCAAATTCTATCGGAATTTCAGATAGTTCGCTTGGCGTTTTATATGCGTTAGCGGAAGGCGCTCCTTGTTCGCAATACGATTTATGTAATAAATGGGCAATTCCAAAACAAACCGTAAATACCGCCTTAGCCTCTTTGCAAAATAAAGGATTTATAACTCTTTCCACGATTAGCGGAACAAGAAAAAAGAAAAGTATTTCTTTAACCGCCGCAGGAAAGGAATTTGCCGCAAAGACAATCAATGTATTACTTGATACGGAGCTTGCCGCCCTTGCCTCTTTAACGCCCGAAGAAAGAGAGCTTTATATCAGCTTAAATAAGAAATATAACGAACATTTAACAGAGAAACTCCAAAATATTATTATGGGAACAAGTTAAATTATGTCAAAATTTCTAAAAATGAAAGAGCTTATAGCCGAGATGAACTTGCCCGATTATCGCTATAAGCAATTATTGGACGCTGTCTTCCGACAACACACAATACGCTTTGAAGATATGAAACCGCTCCCAAAAGAACTGCGGGGAAAACTTATCGAGCAATTTGGGGAAACGGTAATAGGAATTAAAGCTATTCATCACGAAAAATCAACGCAAACTGACAAGGTACTGTTTGAACTGCCCGACGGCAACCGCGTTGAAACGGTAGGCTTGTTTTACAAAGAGGGTTGGAATTCATTTTGTATATCCTCGCAGAGCGGTTGTGCATTTGGTTGTAAATTCTGTGCTACGGGCACGCTGGGTTTACATAGAAATATGACGTCAGATGAGATATGCGACCAAGTTCTTTACTTTATGCAGCAGGGGTTTACGATAAACAGCATTTCCTTTATGGGTATGGGCGAGCCGTTTGCAAACCCGAATTTGTTTGAAGCTCTGCGCGACTTGACGGATACTGAATTATTCGGCTTATCTCAAAGACGAATAACCATCTCTACTATCGGCATAGTTCCAAGTATTAAAAGATTGACAAAAGAATTTCCGCAGATTAATTTAGCATATTCACTACACGCGCCGACTAATCAGTTGAGGGAAACGCTTATGCCGATTACAAAAACGTACTCTCTTGATTTGGTACTTGACACGTTAGATAACCATATACGACAAACAAATCGAAAAGTATTTTTAGCATATATAATGCTGAAAGGTATAAATGACAGCGAAAAACACGCCGAGCAACTTATAGAACTATTATTCCGGCACAAAAAATATCTTGCACTATATCATTTAGACTTAATTCCGTATAATCAGACAACGGTTGCTCAAAAACTAACGCCACCAAGCAACAAGTGCATACAAGCTTTTTGCAAAGTTTTGCACGGTGCGGGAATAAGCGTAAATATAAGGACGCAATTCGGTTCTGATATAAATGCCGCTTGCGGTCAGTTGGCTGGAACATACAACAATAAATCAGAAAAAGGAGAAACAAAAATGTTACAAGAACAAGAAAAATCATTACAGTGGTTATTGTGTCCTGTGTGTAAAAACAAAACACGGGTAAAAATAAGAGATGATACCGTACTTGAAAAATTTCCGCTGTTTTGTCCAAAATGTAAAAACGAAACGCTTATCAATGTTAAACAATTTAATATAACCGTCATCAAAGAGCCAAACGCAAAGACGTAGAGCCGATAATTCACAAAGTTCAAATTGTGTTTATCGGCTTTTTTATTTATAATGCATTGCTTGATATTGATATTTTTTAGAGTTCGCATTTGAGGATACAAAACGGGCGGATTTATTCATTTAACGGACATACTATTTCTACAATTTTTCTACAAAATGCGTTTGAGTTTGCGAAAAAGCAGACGATATTAGAAATTACATAATATAGTAACGCAAAAACAGCGATCTCATTATGAAATCGCTGTTTTTGTTGACTCGCCTTTGGGTGTACCCATATAAAATTTAGTTTTTTGTAAATTCCCTATGGAATACACCCTTTTTAAGGGAGCGTTTTTTTTATTTTAATATTTCGGTTTCGGATTAGTTTTTTTCAGAAGCCGTCTTTTCTTCCTTGGCGGTATTTTCCTCGCCGTCCTTGATTTTTCCGAGATATTCGGGCAGCTCCATGTTGTTGAGCTTGAACAAATCGTTGAGCGGAGGCACAGCCTTCATCATGCTTGACATAAAGTTTGCGGTGGTGCTGCCGCCGTTGCCGTTGTTCATGCTGTCCCAAACCGTCACCTTGTCAATCTTGATATTCTTAATCGCTTCAACCTGAAGGGCAACAAGCTGTTCCATTTTGTCGCTGAGCATCATTTTGACCGCTTCGTTTGTGTCGCCGCCTGCCGCTTCAATGATTTTTTTGAAGCCTTCCGCCTGCTTGGAAAGGACTTCCAGCGTTCCGCGCGCTTCCGCCTCTTTCATCGCGAGCAGGGCGTCCGCCTCGCCCTGAGCCTGCCTTCTCTGCTTTTCCGCTTCCGCTTCGGCTTCCAGCTCGATTTTTTGTTTTTCTATGAGGGCTTTGGTGATAACGTCCGCTTCGAGCGTGGATTTTTCTTTTTTGGCTCTTTCGATTTCCGCCTGCTGTTCCGCTTTGTAGGCTTCTTCTTTGGCTTTGGCTGCGGCGATTTTTTCCGCTACGGTAGCAAGTCTTTCGGCTTCCGCTTCTATCTCGCGGCGCTTTGCGTTGGATTGGCTGATTTTAGCCTTTGACTCGTTTTCGCCCTCTACGGCGATTGAGTTTGCCTGTGCAAGCTCGATTCTTTCTTCCTTGACTGCCATTGCTTCGCCGATGGCGCCGTCGCGGTTCTTTTCCGCAACGCTCTTTTTGGCGTCGTTGATTGCCTTTGCTGCCGCCTCTTTTCCGAGAGCGGCAATGTAACCCGATTCGTCGTTTATGTCCGTGACGTTGACGTTTATCAGACGCAGACCGACCTTTTTCAACTCGCTTTCCACGTTGAGGCTGACGGCGTCGAGAAATTTGTCACGGTTGGTGTTGATTTCCTCAATGTCCATTGTGGCGATAACCAGACGCAGCTGACCGAATATGATGTCCTTTGCAAGCTCCTGAATTGCGGGCAGTTTGAGACTTCTCAATCTTTCCGCCGCGTTTTGCATAATGCCCGGTTCTGTGGATATGCCCACGGTGAAAATCGAGGGGACGTCAATACGTATATTCTGCTTGGACAGCGCGTTTTTGAGGTCCACGCTTATGGAAATGGGGGTGAGGTCCATGTAGCTGAAATTTTGGAAAAAAGGCCACACCAGGCGCGCGCCGCCGTGCATACACAGCGAGGAACGCTTTTTCCCATCCTTTGTTTTCCCCAAGCCCGAGCCGAATATAACCATGATTTTGTCCGACGGACATTTTTTGTAGCGCGTTGCCAAAGCGATGAGTATGACAAGCAGAATAATGACTGCCGCAACCACAGACATGATTATGCCAACGGTTGCTCCTCCGTCGGCAAAAAGTAAATTGAGCATTTTTGATTTCCTCCTAAAAAACTTTCTTTAATTTTATTGTTTTTTGACTACAACGAGACCGTCCGACACAACGCTGTCCACGACGACCGCCGCGCCGGTGGGAATATCCTCGTTTTCGTCGGTTACGGCGTTGACCTCAACCATTTTTTCCTGCACGATAACATTGATTTTTCCCGTACCGCTGCGCTCGGCGGGTATGCGCAGATAAACTTCCGCGCTGCAACCGATTGCACGGCGTATGTTTGTCGTGCCGTCGGTCTGAGTCCTTTCGACGAGAGTCATGAGCAACGCAACAAGCAGCGACGCCGCGACGCCGGCGCCCACCCCGATGAGCAAAGCCCACCACCAATCCATGAGATAAACGCAGGTGTAGCCCACCCACGAAAAAATACACAGAAACGCCATTATGCTTCTTATGCCGAGCAGCTTCATGCCGAAAGCGCCCAAGTCGCTCTGAGCTATGTCGCTGCCTCCGTCGAAATCGGCGTCTCCGTCAAAATCCGCGCCGCCTACAAGGTCGCCGTCGGCAGCCTCGAAGCCGTTGGAGCCGGCGCCTACAAGCATAAGTATAATTTGGATAACCATAATCAGAGTTGTGGCGCAGGCGACGATAAAAAGCACCTTTTGCAGCGTTAACATGTTGTTCCACCAAAATTCCATTTGTGCCTCCTTGAAAAACCGAAACAAGTTTGCGGCTGTCTTTTAAAAGATTATATCATGTTTGACGGTATTATGCAACAGAACTCGGAAAAATTGTCCGTTATGTAAATTTTGCGTCTTTTCGGTCGAAAAATGTAGTTTTTGTCGAAGTCTTTTAAAATGCACAGGCTGCGCCATATTCCGCCGCGGCGACTTCGTCCTCAAAATAAGGGAGCATGGCGGATATGATACGTTTCCGCCTTTTCCGTTTTTTACAGAGAAAACAAAAGAAATCTTGTTGCGCGGCGGGTTCGTCTTACCGGAAAAGTCTATTTACGATTGTAGAGAAGAAGGATTACAGTTTCAAGACGAACAGGCGGCAGACAACGCACCAGAACACATATTTTAACGAGCGCTTCGGGCGGAGCGATTTCGAGCCGCTGGACGATAAAGGTAAACTCGGCAGCGCCATAGCGTATCTCGTCAAATACTTGGAGAAAACGGGTGAAAAAATAGTTTACTCAAAAGGACTGCCGCAATATTTCATTTCGGACGTTATGGACGAGGATATTGTCTGCCGCTACGGCGTGGAAGATAAGAAGCTGCTGCTTTACGACGATTTTCGTTGCTGGGACGAGGGCTGTCTTATCGGTAAGGTGAGTAAAGAGGTGATAGCGCAGATGCGCAAGAGCAGTTAAATCTTGAAAACGGGTATAACATCTTGACTTGTGGCTAAATATAGTATATAATAAAGACACAAGCGGGAGGTGAAAATCTATGACGATTATTCCGATGAGAGACTTAAAAGACACCGTGGCGGTAGAAAGGCACTGTGCAGAGGCACACGGACCGGTGTTCGTAACCAAGAACGGTTATGGCAAATTGGTTGTAATGGACATCGAGTATTACGAACAGACGATGCGGAAAGTTTATGAAGCAAAGCAAATCAGTGAAGGATTGTCCGATTTGGCAAGTGGAAAAACGGTAGACGGCAACGACGTAAGAAAAAGGATGACGGAAAAGTATGGCATTTGAATACGCATACCGTTTTACGGAGAAAGCAGAAGCCGATTTAACGGAGATTCTGCGCTACATAACCGCCGACCTGTCAAATCCTTTGGCGGCGCAGGAGCTCGGAAGAAAAATTTTCGACAGCATAGACAATATCCGAAACTTTCCGCAATCCGGGTTGATTGTTGAAAATTCCTTTTTAACGGATAAAACGGTAAGAAGGCTTGTAGTTGACAATTATATCTTGTACTATAAGCCGAATGACAGCGAAAAGATAATTTATATCGTTCGCATTGTTTACGGCAAGCGGAATTTGGATGAGATTTGTCGCGAAATAGACGGTTGAGTGTTCGCTCACGTAACTGAACGAAAAACTCCGAATGATAAAATAACGGCATAAAAACGGCAATGCAAAAGCGGGAATAACGGGGCGGTCGCCAAGCGGTTCAGCGGCGACGCCCCGTCCGGTTCGAGCCGTTTTCCGTGTTTTCAATTCGGTTTCGGAAGTCGTGGCGTGTGCTTGTCCGGCGGAGCGTAGCGACGCCGCTTGTATCAAGACTGTCACATATTTTTATGGACACTGAACTTAGTTAATTTCTCAATTAAAGTCAAAAGTATAATTATACTTTTTTAGACAATAGTATATTGACATGTTAAAATATAAATGGTATAATATAGTCAAATCACAGCAAGAGGCGTAAAATGTATACAAAATTATTTGAACGCTTGGTAACAAAATTTTCCATCAAAGTAACCGACTTAATTAAGTATCTGGAGATTTCCAAAGCTACAATTTATAATTACCGTAATTTGGAGAAATTTTCAGATATACCTAAAGACAAGCAATTAAAAATATTTTATTTGTTTGGCAAAGAGTCTGAACAGGAATTGGAACTGGTCTTGGATGAGGCAGATCCTGATATACTTGCGGGTTATTTGAGTAGAATATCAAGCATCTTAAAAGGAATTTATAATAACAAACTTCAATCGTTATCATCAATAGAAGAATTGACAGAGCAAGTCGAAAGATTAACAAAGGAAAACGATTCATTGAAACATCAGGTGTTAGAACTTGATAGATTTCAAGGGTTGAATGACTTTACACGTTCTGTTTTGCTCGAAAAGGTTGCTGCAATAGTTGAAGGTAGTTCTGCTGCTGAAATAAAAGAATTTATTGATTACTTAGAGATTTTTGAAAAGTATAGAAAGAGTGGGAGATAGGGGATGGCTTATTTATACTTAAATTTCTTAGACAACCTTGAAAAAGGTAGTAGAAGTTGGGATGACTTTTATACTACGTCTTTGACGGAGCAGTATGATGTTCTCAAAAGAAAGCTTGGACGATATGCTCCCGATACGCTTCAGGAGCTGATTGCAGCGTGTTGCCCTTCAGCCTATCACACCTACTATGTGTCCATGCCAAGCTTTGAGCGTAAAATTACGACAGACAGGCGTGGAAAAGAGTGCATCTATAACATAGTTATCCGCCCTGAAAAGAGTGTGTACTCGACAAATTATATCCCCTCAAAATACGACCTCATTTTTATCGGTGATGTTACCTTTGGTAATGTTGTTGATGTAACGGTAAAAGGTATCGAGGTTATTGATTCAGGCGTAGCCAAATTTGGAGAGAAATCCGTGTATTGTATAGGGGCGTGTGCTTTTGCCACAAAAACATTCTCGGATCGAACTGGCAGACAGATAACCGTTCCCGATTATGGTGTTCGTGAGATGCACGATTCAATTCTTACACATGATTTTATTGATAGGCTCTGTTCTGAAGTTTATCCTATTCCCAATCCGCAGGATGCGTGCCGTATTTTTGGTAAGTGGCAGAATTATATCGGATTCAGAAAATATTATCTCGGTGTCCAATCTGAAAAATGCGAGGAGATTACCGATGTTTTTGCCGTGCAAGGATATATCGTAACCAAGGTATCATACAAGAAAAACGAGGAAACTTGGTCGTCGTTTCTTCTCGGAGGTCACGAGGAACACTCCAAGGGAGAACAAATTCTTCTTGAAGAAAAGGTAGCCGGAGCAGACGAATTCCCTTTCATTTGTGTCGCAATCGAAAAGAACAGAAAATCCGTGCTTTCTGAAACCACAGGTAAGTACGGAAAAGGAAAGCCTAAATACGAGGTGCACCTGCGCCGGTATACGAAGGAATCCATGGGGCTTTCTCCGTCAAAGCCGGAGTATGACGCCGAAGGAAATCTTCCCAAGGGTTTCCGTTTCCAGCAATATCTGCTCGGCGAGCGTTTTTCATTCACTTATTCTGATATAGAGCCGAATTATTCGGGGATTGAAAATGCTTTCAGCAAAGCGAAAACTGCGGTATTTTCCGAAATCGACAGAAAGTATACGGGTATTATTACAGGTGAGGTTGAAAGCTTCATAAAGACAGAAGCAACAAGACTCGAAGCCGTATATGCTCAAAGACTTGAAGCTTACATTAGAGATATTGCAGCCACACTTGCAAGAGATGTGGAGGAAAATAAAGACAAAGAAGTTCGGGAAGAATACGCAAAAGCCGTTACTCGCCCTATCGAGAGAGAATACGGCGAGCAGATCGAAGCACTCAAAAAGCGCAGATCAGAGCTCAAAGAAAAGAAACACGCCGATGAGATAAAAGAGATTGATGATGAAATCGCAAGACTCTCTCAAGAAATGGAAGAAAAACTCGAATCGGCTATGGTGATGATATCTATCGCCGTATATTACAAGGCGAGAAACGCCCGTAGAATCGAGAGTCAAAAAAAGAGTTTTGCGATTGCTCTTCAAAAGGATATAGAAAAAGTAAAGGCAGAAAAGAAAAAGCAGCTTGAAATTCAGTATAGAACGGCTATTGAGGGAGAAAAGAAGAACGCGGAGCAAGTTCTTCGCAAGAAAGCAGATGCGGAAATTGCAGAGAAGCGCGAAAATGAAACTGTCCGCCGTTATGAAATATACTTCCGTCCCGAAAATCTGAACGATAGTATCGAGGATGTAAAGAAGGAACTCGAAAGCACGGATGTACGTTATCTTACGTATGACAATCGAGCAGAAAAGGCAAAGATTGAGCGTCAGGAAAATGCACTTCGTTCTTTCCTTGGCGGTTATGTAAAGAATCCTTATCTTGCCTCCTATCTGTTTGCGCCTACAACACTCGCAGGAGCAAGCCGTCCTGTTCTTGAAGAACCCGAATGGTGTCTTGAAAGTCTTAACGATACGCAAAAGCTTGCGGTAAGACGAGCTTTGGCAAGTGAAAGTATCTTCCTGTTGCAAGGCCCTCCCGGAACAGGTAAAACGCAGGTTATCGCCGAGATTACTGCACAGCTTGCAAAGCAAGGCAAGAAAATACTCATATCCTCCGCAACGCATAAGGCAATCGACAATGTGTTTGAGCGTTTGCCGAAAATCCCGGAGATCAGACCACTTCGTCTTATTCCTTCACAAAACGGCAAGGAAACCAACTACAGTCCCGAAAGGCTCGTGGACAACTTCTATCTAAATATCCAAGAGAGTCTTCGCCGTCAGGTAGATAGATTCGAACATTTCTACGAGATGAAGGGAAACTTCTCGGAGGAAATGCGTTCACTTCGCTTTGACTATGATAAAATACTTCATCTGCAAAGAGAATGCTCATGTACGGTAAAGAAGCAAGCAACCGAAAACAATAGATAGACCGCCAGCACTACACTATTCCGAACCAAAGACCAAAAGATAAGCATTG
>OLXB01000423.1_pt1 | contig 22592 bp, 22 predicted proteins | sample 1673681 | NCBI WGS metagenome assembly OLXB01 (sample SAMEA103958121, study PRJEB25191) | human gut metagenome
TTTTGCCCTATGCGGACAGAAACAAAATCGGCGCGCTCGGAATATGCGGCAGCGGCGGCTTTGCGCTCTCGGCGGCCGCTGTGGACACGCGCATTAAGGCGGTTGTAACGGCAAGTATGTACGACATGAGTTATGCTGCGCGCGCGGGGCAAACACCCGAGCAGCTCGCCGCAACCAAAGAACGGCTTTCTTTGCAACGTTGGAAAGACGCGGAAAACGGTTATCCCGAATATATCCCCTCTTTTCCCGAAGAACCGACGCAAAACATTCCCGACGAAATGCAGGGCATATGGCGAGAATTTTACGAATTTTACGCCACAAAGCGCGGTCACCATCCAAACGCGCGAGGCGGATTCACAACCACCAGCGATTTGTCTTTTATCAACTATCCGCTGCTGCACTATATCGACGAAATCTCGCCCCGCCCCGTCCTCTTTATTGTAGGCGAACAGGCGGAGAGCAGATTTTTCAGCGACGTCGCCTATGCAAAAGCAGCCGAGCCGAAGGAAATGCTCGTCGTCCCCGACAGCAACCATGTAGACCTTTACGACGACGCAACAAAAATTCCTTTTGACAAAATCGAAAGCTTTTTCAAAATAAATCTGTAACAAAAGAGAAAAAACCGATGCGATTTATTTCAAAACCATGTGCAACTACCAAAAAAAACAAATCAGGAGTAAAAAAAAATGAAAAAGACAATTACACTCATTCTTGCTTTTTTACTTTTGTGTTTCGGGCTGAGCGCTTGTACAGACCTGAAAGACAACAACGACGATAACGACGGCGACGGCGGCAACGAAAATTCCTCTCCGACAACTGCGGCAAATATACTTGTGACGTATTTCTCCTGTACGGGCAATACGGAAAAGATTGCAGAAATGATTGCCCGTGAAACGGGCGGCGCATTGCACGAAATTCAGCCACAAATACCTTACACGGAGGCGGATTTGGACTATTACAGCGGCGGCAGAGCCGACAGGGAACAGGCCGATCCTGCCGCCCGCCCCGCAATCGCAAACAGCGTGGAAAATATGCCGGACTACGATGTGATTTTTCTCGGTTACCCTATTTGGCACGGACAGGCGCCGAAAATCATCTACACCTTTTTGGAAAGCTATGATTTCGCGGGCAAAACCATCGTTCCCTTCTGCACATCTGGTTCCAGCGGAGTCGGCTCGAGCGCGGACAATCTCCGCCCGCTTGCACAAAACGCCGATTGGAAAAACGGAACGAGATTCTCATCAAATACGACAGAAAGCGAAATAAAAGCTTTTGTCGAACAGCTCAATCTTGATTTGAAAACGGATACAAATATGCTGAAAATTTCTGTCGGAAACACAACGCTTACGGCAAGCTTGACAGACAATGCAAGCGCTGCTGCGCTCTTTGAGGCTTTGAAAAAATCGTCCCTTACCATAGAAATGCAAGATTACGGCAATTTTGAAAAGGTCGGCACGCTCGGTTTTTCACTGCCGCGCAGCGACGAATATTTTACTACGGAAGCAGGCGACCTTATCCTATATCAGGGCAATCAATTCGTAATTTATTACGACACAAACAGTTGGAATTTTACCCGACTCGGCAAAATCGAAAATATAACTGCTTCCGAGTTGCGTTCGATTCTCGGCAGCGGCAACGTAACAGTCACCCTCTCCGTCTGAAAATCATATCGGCGGCTGTTTGACAACCAAAACACCGTGCGAAACAAATATAGATTAGATACATGAACGCCGAAATGCAACGGCTCGGTTTTGGATTTTTGTAGAATACGCCTAATATATCGACCCATTGAAATTGAAATAACAATATAAATATTAAAAAAACGAACGCTGCTATCTGCGCGATACTTATCAAACGGCACAAAACAAATTAAAAGTTTATACAGATTATTTCAATGTGACTAAATTAACTCATTGTCGAGTCTTTCACAAAACCCGTATTGAATTTAATCTGCCGTATTATGACGCCGAAATGTCAATCAAGAACGGGTACTTGTCGACTTACGGATTGCCGGAAGCGGACGAAAAGAAAAAATCGCCCATACAGGCGATTTTCCGAGTGATATTTCTTTTGGTACTCCCGGCGGGAATCGAACCCACAATTAACCCTTAGGAGCAATAAGAATTAAGCGTTATAGTGTGCATTATAGCCTTTTTAAGACGTTTTGTCCACTATGAACGCTTATTTTTTTTCTTTTTTGCGTTATACGCGGTAGCTTTCATCTTATGTGTTTCTGTATGGGTGTAATTTGGGTGTAAATAAAAGGTGTAAAAATCTTCCGATAAAGGCAAAATCATTGCGTTCTATACATACATTTTATAAAAGTTTTAACAAAATATGCGCTTGTTTACCCATATTGACAACAAAGGCTTTTTTTGATATAATATAATAAAAGTTTACAGTGTGGTATTGACAACAAAGGCTTTTTTTGATATAATATAACAAAAGTTAAAAGCGTGGTGAGGATGGTGGAAAAGACTTTGCAGCAAATGCAATTCAAAGACAGGCTTTGCCGAACATTGCTTCGTATCAATTGGTTGATCGCAATTGCTGCAATTTTGCCTGTTTTGTCAAAAATATTCATAGGCGTGGCGGCTATCGGCATGGCTTTCTATTATTTGATTTTAATAGCAGTCACAATCATAACATTAGGTCTTTTTTTGCTGAATGATTCTTTCAGAGCGTTATATAAAATCAACTTAGATGGTTTACAAGAACTTTCGAACCAAGTCATTCAAGTATATCGGATTGCTCAACCCGTTCTTGCAGGGATATGCGCGTTCCTATCTGCAATTGTGCTTATCGTAATCGTTCGGAATCAGGACGAAACGCATAAAACAAGAAAAATTGTTTCTGTATCATTAGTAGTCCTTATCGTTCTGATTGCTAACCTCGTATATTATATGAAACTGATTTAAGGGGGTAACTATGAAAATTTTTTTGATAAACAGATCGGATGTTTTACTTTTTTCAGATGACAAAAAGTTAAAAGTGGGGAAAGAAAACGGCAGAGAGTATATTGACGCCCCTGTTTTGGCGGATGGAAGAATTGTTTTGCGGGCAATCCGTAAACCCGAACTTTCCTATCCGAATTGGTGGCTTTATTCTGCATTCTTCTGGATTATCGGAATATTGGGCTTGTTTACTCCCAGATATTCCCGCTTTGATTATGCGTTGGATTGCAATGTCATTTTGGACAGCGGGCAAACGCAGGATATTTGGCTTCGGTTTAACCACTTTGTCAACAAAAAGTCAAGTATTCCCGTAGCCGCGGTAACGGTGCCTGAAGGAACGGTTGCAACATTGGAAAACGCCGCATACGTTTATGACAAGACTTCGTGCAGACGGAGGAAGGTTTACAAACTTGTTTCTTTGCTGATGCGGGTTGCTGTTATTGTTGCAGTTTGTTTTATAATCATTTAAGCAAGGGAGGATGAGAAAATGTTAAATTTATTGGCTGCAAATATTGACGGATTGGAAATTGCTTACATAGCGGTGGGCGTTTTGCTTGGTATCGCGATTATTGCGGCGTTTATCGCTCAAATCGTGATTGCAATCGGATATTGGCGCGGAAACCGCACCAACAATTCGTTGGGACTTTCGGGCGGAGAGTATGCGCGCAAACTTCTCGATCAGAACGGAATGCCGGATGTACAGGTAAAAAAATGCGGTATTATACGAACCATTTTATTCGGAAACCATTATAGTATCACCAAAAGAACGGTTTATCTCCGTATGCGTACGATCAATAAACCCAGTCTTACAGCTGTGGCGATGGCTGCGCAAAAAGTTGCGCTTGCCGAACAACACAGGGACGGCGATACAAAAATGATCGTCAGAAGCCGTTTGCAGGGACTGGGCGTGTTTGCACCGATTTTATTTGTACCGTTGGTCCTTATCGGTTTTCTGGTTGATATCTTTGTTTTGGAAACACTTCTGTTTTCTTTGATTACCGCGGGTATTGGTTTACTGTTTATCCTATTCGGATTTATCGTAACTCTTCTGAATATTCCCGTGGAAAAGAAAGCAATGGAACGCGCGCAAGTTTTATTGGAAAGTGAGTTGACCGGAGAAGAAATGGTCACCGTCAAAAAAATCTTCCGCAGTTATCTGGTCGAATACGTATTACAGTTCATCATTGCTATTTTACGCATTATTCAACTGATTCTGAAAATTTTGATTAGTATTCGTAAAAAATAAATTATTTAGAAAAGGAGCAATATCTGTGAAGAAAAAATTATTGACAATATTACTCCTCGCAACAATTTCAATCTTAGGTGCAGTGCTTTTTGTTGCGTGTAACAACGGAAACGCCACTCAAAAAGATACCTATAGTATAACTTTATCCCACGACGATACGGAAACGCCTCTTGTCAAAATCAATACAACAGGCAATTACGATTGGAATGCAATTGAAAAGGGATCGAGTATTACATTTTCTGTTGAATTGAGAAACGACTACGACCCGTCCACCTTGAAAATTTTCTCAAACGGCAAGGAAACAGCCTTGCAACTAAACGCAGATCTTTCTAATGATTATATTGATAACGTAACTTATAGACAGATCGGTACCTTTATGCTTGAAAATATTTCTGAAAATATAAATCTTACCTATCAAGCGGAAGAACAGAAAATTGCGATTCATTTTTATACGTCCATATTTGAGGGAACTCCTACGACGGAGCAAACCGAGGTTTTGAACAGTTTTTACATCGACGGAGATACAAAGCCTTTGAGCGAGTATGTTGATTCTGGAGAGCCTTTTTATACTACTCTTTCTCGGATTTTAAGCACCGAAACAAGGAACGGATCAGATAAAAACGAAGGGTATTTATCGGTTTGCAGGCGTTCAGGCAAATAAGCATGAGCGCCTTTTTATTTTTCTCAAAAATGCATTTTTAACTTATTTTATATTTTTTCATTACCATATTGAACTTTCGAATGCATTCTCATTCATTGAAAATTCAAACTACATAACGTTCGCAATAATAAAAGAAAAATAAAAGCAACATTTTTTTAAAATACCCCCGATTTTAGTTTCAAATTGTCCATGGATATATGAGAGGGTTTTTACTTCATTATTAAAAATAAAAAAATTTCAAAAAAATAGCCGATTTCCCCTTTGTTTTGTCCATGGATATATAGAAAGAAGTTTTGAAGAATATCCGCTCTCTGGCATGTATAAGCAAGCGGGATTTCATTATCACGATAAGTAGGATTTTATGAACAATAAAAATAAGCGACGGGAAGAACTTTTACAGTTTATACGGCGACGAAGCGGGCGAAGATTTCTTGTGGCGGTCATGGTGAGAGAGTTCGGCGTGAGCGAGCGGACAATACAGAGCGACCTCTCCGTTTTGGAAGTATTCGGGCAGATCAGGCGGACGCCGAGTTATAATTCGCTGCACCGACAAAACGGAAATATTATCGTCTATACGGGCAGCCGCAAGCGGCAATCTCATAAATCGGACGACGGATAATTTGAACTTGTTGAGGGGTGAAGTCAAACCGAACGAAAATGAAGCAAAAAGACCTGTTTTGTGGAACAGGATAAGAAGTGAGACTCAAACTGAGTCACACTTACATTCTAAGACAATCGGGATACCCGATTTCTTTGGGCAAGTGGGGTGCAAATTCGCTTGCCTTTCTTTCTAAAATTTCAAGGAGATGTGGATGCAGAATACACCGAGAAGAAAAGCAAGAATTCGTACTATCAGAGAAGTAATTGCGCTTTTGAAACAAGCGGATAGCCAAACGGCTGTTACCTATCATTTTATCCGTAAATTATGCGACAGCGGTTGTATCAAGTCTATCCGTGCCGGAAAGAAAATTCTAATCAACTACGACGAACTGCTTGCCTATCTGAACTTGGACATTGACGAGGCTTGTTGATATGGCGACGATACGAAAACGACAATTAATGAACGGCGGGAACGCTTATACAGTACAGGTCAAATTCAAAGATAAAGGCAGCGGAAAAACTATACTCGAAACAACGACTTGGCGTCCCGACGGGAAGATGACCGCAAAGCAAGAAGAACGCGCCGTCCAGACTTTTGCGGAAGAATTTGAACGCCAAATCAAAGCAACCGTAAACGGAGCCACGGCGACCGTCGATACACCGAATATTACATTCAGGGAATTCGCCGCACAATGGTTGGAAAAAATCAAACGCGATTGTTCTTTGAACTATTATGTAAAAGCGCGCGACAGTATTGCGCTTGCGAATGAGTATATCGGCGGATATAAATTGAGAGAACTTACTCCTGCTATCATTCAGAATTTTTACGATAAACTCGATGCTATGAAAAAGAAAATTTCAAGGGTCTTTCCAAAACCCGAGTTTCGCTCGACATTGGAAAAATACGGCTTTAATTACATGAAATTGCGGTATGAGGTAAATATACAGAGTTGTACCCTCGCAAATGCTTTTGCGGGAAAAGCCGTCAGTAAAAATTGGAGCAGCGACTTTGCCGAACGCACGGGTATTCCTTTCCATGAACTCTTTGACGAGAAAATAACGGAAGAACCTTACGCCTACGAAACGATACATAAATTAAAGCGTATCATTCGCGCCGTCCTATCCCTCGCAAAGAAAAACCGTTTGATTACGGATAACTATGCGTCGGCGGATTATATCAATTTCCCAAAGCGCCCGCCGCATAAAATCGAATGTATGTCCGACGAGGATGCCAAACGCTTTTACAAATTCATTTTGGACTACCCCGATATTCGCTATAAATCTGCAATGCTTTTGTTTCTTCTTGCAGGCTTTCGCCGCGGCGAAGTGGCGGGACTTGAATGGAAAGATATTGATTTTGACAAGGGAGAGATTACAGTAAGCCGTTCGGTAACGACCGTAACGGGATTTGGAATGATAGAAAAAGAACCTAAAACGGAAATGTCCAAACGGACTCTTGCAATTCCCGAAGTCTTGCTTGAAACGCTGAAAGAGTACAAAGAATGGCAAACAAAACGCCGCGCGGAACTCGGTGATTATATGGAAGAGAATGATTACCTTTTCACGCAGGAGAACGGAAAGCGGCTTTATCCAAGCACATTCACGGGGTGGCTGAACAAAATGCTGCGGGAAGCGAATATCGACCATTATTCCCTGCATAGTTTGCGCCATACGAACATCACTTTGCAGATCGCCGCAGGCGTTCCCATTGTGACCGTCGCAGCGAGAGCGGGACACGCCCGCGCAAGTACAACCAGCGATATTTACGCCTATGCTCTGCGCAGCACGGACAAGATGGCGGCGGACAAACTCGGCAGTATCTTTTCAGCCCAAGAAAAGCTCGCAGAAACCCTTAAATTGTCTGATCAAGAAACCGTATCTGACACGGACGAAACCGACGCCGTGGCTGAATTCAAGCATATAAAAGCCGAAATGCAAAGGCTCGGCTTTGAAACTTTGGAAGAGTACGAAGAGTATCTCGATTTCTTGGAGATGAAACGGATAAAGAAAAGAGATTTTGAAATGTAAAACGGCATGGAAAAACCGCTTGATTTTAACTTTCAATCAAGCGGTTTTTTGGTACTCCCGGCGGGAATCGAACCCACAATTAACCCTTAGGAGGGGTTTGTTATATCCATTTAACTACGGAAGCATATTCAATTTTTCAGATACTTCTCAACTGTCTAAAATCGAGAAATATCCTTGCGGGTGTAAAAAAGATGTAATTTCGTCGGCGGTCAATCGGTTTGTCTATAAAAAACCGCCCGAAACAGCCTTTTTACAGCCGTTTTGTTCCGAATTGTTTGGATAGAGCAACCCCTTAGGAGGGGTTTGTTATATCCATTTAACTACGGAAGCACAAATAAAAGTCGCATTGAATAAACGACCTTCTTCAACTATATTAAAAAGTATCAATATCAACTTTATATTTTTAACACATCACCGGCAATCTGTCAATTCTTTTAAGTCTAAAATGTCAATCCAAATTTTTTTATCCTTTAAATTGTACCATACTCAAACACGATACAGACGGTTCCTTGACAGTTGCAGAGGGGTCAGAGACAATGACCGACGCCGAAAGGAGAACATACGCAAACGCTATTCGGAAGTTGGACAGGGTAGCGCGTTGCAGGTCAGCGACGAGATTAACGCGCATATTGCAGAGCAGACGCTCTCAAACAAGAATATCCAAATAAAAAGGAACCCTTGCCACGCCGTTGGATAGTAAAACTCCCCAACAAACGCCCAATGCGGATCGTGGTACAGATTCCACTAATAATATACACCAAAACGAGGAAAATTTCAACCCTGAATCGCAAAAAGGCAGAAAATTCGCTCTTCCGAGCGATTATACACCTACCGCTGCCGATTGTTTGACTACCCTTTAAAATTGCACCATACTCAAACATTGTCTAAGTCGATTATTCATAATTAAAAAGTTTGACTACCCTTTAAAATTGCACCATACTCAAACATATCCCAAGTGGTGCCGCCCTCTGCTTTAGTTTGACTACCCTTTAAAATTGCACCATACTCAAACTGAAAAGGCATACCGTTGCTTGCACGAATTGTTTGACTACCCTTTAAAATTGCACCATACTCAAACCCCGATATGGCGAAGTTCGTTTGCTGACGCGTTTGACTACCCTTTAAAATTGCACCATACTCAAACACACTGAAAGAATTGAGAGCGCAGTCCGGGGGTTTGACTACCCTTTAAAATTGCACCATACTCAAACCAAGTTGGGTCGTAAATACAATCTACATTAGTTTGACTACCCTTTAAAATTGCACCATACTCAAACCATAACCCGCAGAAATTGAATCAGTATTCAGTTTGACTACCCTTTAAAATTGCACCATACTCAAACCCTCTAACTATCATAAGCAACTCCTTTTAAGTTTGACTACCCTTTAAAATTGCACCATACTCAAACGAGAATGGCGACGTGTATACTTTTTCGGCTGTTTGACTACCCTTTAAAATTGCACCATACTCAAACACATTGAAGGAGTGCAGAGAAATGGTTAAAGTTTGACTACCCTTTAAAATTGCACCATACTCAAACTTTCCTCTGACATCATCGGTAGATATTTGGGTTTGACTACCCTTTAAAATTGCACCATACTCAAACGTATAATGTTTGTAGAAAAAAAAAGGTCGAGTTTGACTACCCTTTAAAATTGCACCATACTCAAACAGCAAGTGCATTTTAATAGAAGTGTATATGGTTTGACTACCCTTTAAAATTGCACCATACTCAAACAAAGCAAGCGTGATTTTGCACATAGTCGCGGTTTGACTACCCTTTAAAATTGCACCATACTCAAACCCAAAATCATCTTTTTTAGTGGAACAACCAGTTTGACTACCCTTTAAAATTGCACCATACTCAAACTTTGAGAAGCGACATATTCAGTTTTTTCAAGTTTGACTACCCTTTAAAATTGCACCATACTCAAACGCTAATCAGGAAGCGCAGACGGCAGAACTTGTTTGACTACCCTTTAAAATTGCACCATACTCAAACATGCTTACAATGACGAAGAAGAAGACGACGGTTTGACTACCCTTTAAAATTGCACCATACTCAAACCATATCTTGCGTCAAAGTCAGTTTTTTTGAGTTTGACTACCCTTTAAAATTGCACCATACTCAAACGGCGCTACCGAATATGCAATGGTTTTTTATGTTTGACTACCCTTTAAAATTGCACCATACTCAAACGGATTGTCAATAATCAATTCGTTTTTGATTGTTTGACTACCCTTTAAAATTGCACCATACTCAAACTGACATAGCACCGATTATCGCGGACATCGGGTTTGACTACCCTTTAAAATTGCACCATACTCAAACGCACACCCTAGCGTCGCCGTACACCCATGCGTTTGACTACCCTTTAAAATTGCACCATACTCAAACTGGGTAAATCCTCAAAACGCCGTTACTCTTGTTTGACTACCCTTTAAAATTGCACCATACTCAAACTATCTGTTTGACAATTACGATAATATCCAGGTTTGACTACCCTTTAAAATTGCACCATACTCAAACAGCGCGACAACGGCGAATAATGCTACAAATGTTTGACTACCCTTTAAAATTGCACCATACTCAAACATTCTTTTTTTGATTTCTTTCTTTGTCTGCGTTTGACTACCCTTTAAAATTGCACCATACTCAAACACAGGGCTCGGCAATCAGGACAATAACACGGTTTGACTACCCTTTAAAATTGCACCATACTCAAACCAGCAGATAGACCAAATGCGCGGCAAAATGGTTTGACTACCCTTTAAAATTGCACCATACTCAAACTCGTAAACCCGATTATATTTCAAATTGTTTGTTTGACTACCCTTTAAAATTGCACCATACTCAAACGCACACCATAGCGTTGCCGCGCACCCATGCGTTTGACTACCCTTTAAAATTGCACCATACTCAAACGCCCTCGATAGAGATGTAAATAATCCCGAAGTTTGACTACCCTTTAAAATTGCACCATACTCAAACATAGCTTACAGTTGCCCCTTAAAAATCTTTGTTTGACTACCCTTTAAAATTGCACCATACTCAAACGTAAACAAATTGATGACAGTATCGAATATGGTTTGACTACCCTTTAAAATTGCACCATACTCAAACTCTCCCCCACGATAACGGCGTTCCTGTCTTGTTTGACTACCCTTTAAAATTGCACCATACTCAAACAGTATATGATATTTGCCGACCATACCTTTGGTTTGACTACCCTTTAAAATTGCACCATACTCAAACGACTGGAAAGGCTTATCAAAGGCAGTTTAGGTTTGACTACCCTTTAAAATTGCACCATACTCAAACTATTGCTGATAGACAAGCCCTTCCGCTACGGTTTGACTACCCTTTAAAATTGCACCATACTCAAACCCAACCTGCTGGACAGTACCTGTGACCTCGGTTTGACTACCCTTTAAAATTGCACCATACTCAAACCCGTCGGGGTGTACAATGTCGCGTACCGTTGTTTGACTACCCTTTAAAATTGCACCATACTCAAACGTACACCTTAGCGTCGCCGTACACCTCAGCGTTTGACTACCCTTTAAAATTGCACCATACTCAAACCATGCTTGCAACTTTAATGCAAATTATAAAGTTTGACTACCCTTTAAAATTGCACCATACTCAAACGCACACCCATGCGTCGCCGCACACCTCAGCGTTTGACTACCCTTTAAAATTGCACCATACTCAAACTAGCTGTTCTGACAAATTGGAATTGACAGTGTTTGACTACCCTTTAAAATTGCACCATACTCAAACCTCAAATCAGAGTATTTTTACGCACCACACGCATCAATTCAAAGGACAGAATGCAATTATTTATATTATAGCATAAAATCCTATTCAGACAATGATTTCGCACAAATCTTTGTCAATCAAAGTGACAAATTCTTCGTCTGTTTTATTTTTCAAAGTATTTTCCAAAAGAAAGAGACAAACATCCTCCAGCTGCGCCTCATAGTAAAGACTTTTCAAATCCTTTTCGTTTAAAAAGTTTTTTAGATTGAAGAACGCAAAACATTTTATCCCCAAAATCCGCGCATTAAAATGAATAAAAGAAACTATAGACTCCAACAAACAGTCCTTTTCATCCTTCCAGCGCACTCCGTATGCTTTTAAAAGCTGAGTCAAACTGCTTTCCGTATCAAAATCTATCGGAAAATCCGTTTCTCCGTTCAGTTTTTCAAAAAAAGCATAAATCTTCTCAACAAGTTCCGAATACTCGACGGCAAAGTTGTTTTCGGCAATTTGCACCAAACAATTTAACAATCCGTCCCGCGCGCGTTTGTCTCCCAAATCAAAATTGAAAAAATCATACAGCAATTTTACGTCCTTGACTAAGGATAGTTTGGTATCGCCGTCAAAAAGAACAAAGTTCCCCGAATTGCCTTTGGATTGCAGTGCAAATTCTTTGCAAAAATCGAAAAACTTGTTTTCGTTTTCCACTACAAGAACATTGACTACGGCAGGCGTCAGCTCCAACGGCTTTTCCAAGTCAAAATGAGACAGAATCACAGAACCACCAACCTTTCGGCGGTGTCTACAACCGTCGATTGTTTTTTTCCGAGAACAAATTCCATATTTTCAAATTGTCTTTCGGTAACGGTAAGCATCTGAATCAGCCCTTTGCCCGTTTTGAGTTTTCTTACTGTTTCTTTTATCACGTTTGCGGCGGTGTTGTTCAGTATTATTTTGGAATAAACGGATTCCTGCATCATGAAAAAACCGTTTTTCAAAAGTGCGGCGCGAAACCTTCTGTAATCGCGTCGTTCCTCCGCCGTTTCCGTAGGCAAATCAAAAAAAACCACTACCCGCATAAACCTAAAACTCATATTCCTTTATTTTTGACGTATCCCCGTCTTCCAACGCGTTGAAAACGCTCTTGGCGTATATACCGATTGCATCGTTTACAACAAAATATTTGTCGTCTATCTTTATTTCTCTGTTGAGAATATCGCAAAGGTATCGTTTGAAATCCGGCGTAAGTTGGCAATTATCCTTTCCGAACACCGCTTTGTCCACAATCACCCTGAAAGGCTCCACCAAATCGCAGCTCAGATTGAATTGATTGAACTCGCTTTTGTGCGCCAATCCGAGCTGCGTATTGAAACCCAATCCCGCGATTTCCCTGTTGAACGCAGACAGCAAAATGGTATATCCATAGTTCAACGCCCCGTTCAGAAAGGTTTTGTCTCCTCTTTTAAAGCTCAATCCGAACAATGCGTCGAAGTATACCTTTGCCGCGTGTCCTTCACGGTTGGTTCTGTCATTCAATTCGGTACCGTCGACATAACTTTTCAAAAGTTCGCTCTGAGGGCAGCAAAGTTCGGAAAGAAATTCCATCTGCTTTTTTATTTTCATACGTACAATCGCCGTCCACACCGCGCTTTTGTGTTCTTCTTTCCAATTGAGCTGCCGCCGCAAAACTCCGCTGCAATCATGTCTTCCGTAAAGCGGCAACAGCTGTGAAACCGGATTGTGATTTTCGTCGCAAAACAAAATGTTGACTTTGTTTTTGATTAACTCGCTCAACAAAGCTGCCGTCAAAGAAACCGCGGTAGACTCCACCACAAGCGAGGATATCTCGTTAAGAAACAACTTTTTGACTTCTTCGCCGCGACAGACGAGATATCCCAGCTTGTATTCCAGCTTGCAACGTCCCCTTACCACTACAACCCGCCAGCTCATAGGAACCGCTTGAAGTCCACGACTTTGCAAAAATAGCCGGTAGGCGAACAGGATATCATTTTAACGTCGGAGTCTTGTATATATTTGCTTATATAATTTGCTCCCGCTCGACTTTTGCCATCGATAAGCGTTAAATTACTCGTCATATTGTTGCATTGCATAAATTTCAATATTTCCATCAACACAAACAATTGGTCTTTCAATTCCAAAGCCTCGAATTTGTCTCTGCCTTTTTCAAGATTTTTTATCTGTCCCTGTACAGGCAGTCCCGCATATATTTTTCCGCCCAACTTTTCAGTAAACAAATCGTACAAAGCAAGATTTTGCTCTTTGCTGAATTCTTCTTCTCTGACGGGTAAATCTTTATTGTATTTTAAATGATTTGAGATTTTTTTGAGCTCCTTTGCGCTCCCGTTGTCCAGCCAAAGCTGATTGGCATTGCAAAGTACCAATCTGTCGTTTGTTCTTCCGCGAATCCAGGCGTAAGAGCCGTTAATTTTGAATAATGTGTTCAATTTTATTTTTTCTATGAGTATTTCAGGCTCTTTGAGTCCCAACTCTTTTTCGCAATACTTCAACTTATCTTCCGCAGTGCGGAAATTTTTATCCGCAAGCACAGTCACGCATTCCAGAGAAAGCAAAGTCTTGTCCTTTTTCTTTTTGTCCCTGCTCTTTACCAGCATAAAATAGGCTGTTGTCTCTTTGTCGTATCCGCCGTATTTCGACGTGTCATTAAGCGGCGCCTTCCCCTTTACGGGCGCAAGCTTGTCGTTTTTTCCTGCGGGATAAATGGTAGCGTCGTAAAACTGCCCTTTTTCCGTTTTGGAAAATCTTACTACACGGCAAGTGTTTTTCTCGGCAACAGAACGTATCCTGTTTTCGTCTCCCTTTTTCCAGGCATTTGTAATATCAAAATCATAAAGGCGTTCAAAATCATAATTGCCTGTACCGTTACTCCGTTGAAAAACTGCGGGATTATGGTTGAATTTGGTATTGAACACATTGCCCACCACGATATTGAAATAAGCGTCCTTTGCGTGGTGCAAATCGTTCAGTTCTCTTATCTTCACGAATTCCAGCCTTTTTTTGAATTCGTTTACATTGCCGGCTTTGGAATAAACTATTTCCGATTCGGGCAGCATCCTTTTCAAAAGCTGAATTGCGGCTTTGGCGCTTTGACTTGTGGCGACAAGCTGAGCCTTGATAAAATCGCCGCATTCTTCTTCCGTCAAAGGCGTGCTTCGCGTAAGTCTGTAAAATTTCTCTTCGCTGATAAGCTTCTTGTCTCTGAGTTGACGCCATAAACCCTCCATCCTGTTCCTGATTTCGGCAGACAAAGGATAGGAGTCCTTTTTCACGCTTTGATTGATTTTCCTTCTGACGAGGACGCGATTGTCCAAGCTGTCGTCTTTGATTTTGGAGCGCGGATAAATATGGTCTATATCATATTTTTCTGTCTTGAACACATCGTCGAATTCTATTTTTTCACCCGTATAAGCGTCTTTGCCCATTTGCGTGAAATAGAAAAACAATTTGTCGCTGTTGAACTTTGAATCCTCTGTTTCCTCAATTTTTTTAATCAACTCTTTTTCATTGCGCAGATTTTCTCTATATTTATCCAGCAACTTCTGTTTTCGCGATTCCGTGCGTTGCCCCTTGCGCGCTCCGTCGGGCTTTTCGCGCGTCGTCTCTACAAATATCTTTTTGGGAGAATGCCCCTGCACTTTCTTGATTTCACGGACGATTTTCAACGCGCTCCAAATCGATCGCTTGACTGCGGGCGAACAATACAGCTCCTCCACCGCGCGGTAAGTCACCTTTTCATCTACAATACTTTCGGAATTGGCAAGTTCTATCGCTCTTTTGTAATTGTGTTTATTTGAAAGCAGCTCCATAAAGTTTTCCGTATCCGTCCGCATTTTTTCGATAATAGATACGTTTCCGACCTCGCCTTCGGAGTCGGTTTCAAATATTCCGTCAAGCAGTTTTGCGGAAAGCCTGCCCCATTTCGTATAATTGAGCGCCTTTAAACCTTTGATTTCCTCGTCGCTCAAAACGGTTCCGTATTTGTCTTTGATTATTTTTACCAATCTTTCTTTATCGGATATTACGGTTATCCATAAAATGATTTCCTCGCACATATCCCTGTAAAGGTCGGCTTTGTCTCCGATAATCCTTTTGAAATCTATGTAAGAAGACAAAGAGTTTTTGAAATCTCCGTCCGTACCGGAAAAAACGTCCCGAGCCTTGCTGCCCTCGGGCAGCAAACCATTTTTTACAAGCTGCTCGCAGCACTTTTTGAGCGTAAGCTTTTTGTTTGTTTTTGCAAAATCAAAAAGAATATTTTTTACGCGCAAATCCTTTGTTCCGTTGACTTTCAGATTGTTCAATTCGTTCAGAAACGCATATTCGCTGTACAAAAAAGATGACGCGGGCAGCACCTTTTCACCGGTCAGGTACGTGCAGAAATTTGTCATACGCTCGATAAATTTCTTTTCGGAGGCGTCCCTGTCCACGACGTCGTCAAAGTTCCAAGGCGTAATTTTTTGCGTACTTAACCCCTCCTTTTTTATCATCCAGCTGAAGCCGGTTTCTTTGTCGGTGAACGGTCCCACATAATAAGGCACACGGAATTTCATGAGCGAAATTATTTTTTCGCTCACCGTCATCTCGCAGTTTTCGTCCTTTTGTTTTAAAAAAGGAAAATAATTTTCGGCGTTGGCAAGTATCGCCTTCAACTCCGCCAGATGCACCTGATAAGGTATGTCGCAGTTTTCCGCAGAAATCTGTTTGGGCAAAAATACTCCCTCGTCTATCTTTGCCAGTATACTTTCGTCTTTAATGCCGATCTCTTTTTTAAGAAAAGCGTAAAAATCTTCTTTTTTGCATTTTGCAAACCCTTTTCCCTTGTCCATGCCTATGTAAGCGGCATAATTGTTGACTTTTTTGTCGTCTTTTTCATTCTCGTCCGCGCCCGACGTATTTTTCTTGCCCTTTTTGACCTGACGGCGAAAAACAAGCGCGTACTTTTCCGGACAATTTTCACGGACATATTTTTTTAGCTCGGACAAATCTCTGCGGTGGGTTTCGTAAGCTTCCGTTTTTGCTTCGGAAATAAACTCCTTTCCGTGCAGGATATTGTGCAGGCTTGCAACTGACTGTACTTTTTTAAGAGTCTCTAAAAAATCCGCTTCGTCGTCGTCGAGCGCCATTCTCGCCTTTGCAAGCTTTTCTTCAAAAGAACTGTCTGTAAACGACATTTTATTCTCACCCTGAAAATCTCTGTCTTCTCCAAACATCTTTGACAGCGAAAAATTAAGCCCGACAACGGCGTTCACGGCTTCGCCAAGCAGCTTGTTTTTTGAATTTCCCGCCAATTCGAGTATTTTTTCTTTTCTTTCTCTTTTTGCCAAATTCTCATTGCAAAGCGTCTCGAATATTTCGGGTATTTTTTCTCTATAAAATCCCGCTCCGTCGTTCTCGCTCAGAAAACGGTTTATTTTTTCAAATTCGCCGCTGACGTCCGACGCGTCGTTGACATTAAAATCCTGTTCCCCGAATAAAAAATGACCTCTGTTTTTCAAAATGTGATGCACGGCAAGATAAAGCAGGCGTACGTCTTTTATTTCCTGCGTTCTCAAAGCGTTTCTCAAATGAAAAATCGTAGGATAATTTTTATAGTACTCCTTGTCTCCGAAGTCCTCGTCATTGAACAAAAGAAATTTTCCCCGCGCAATTTCAGGCTTGTCCTCATCAAAATATTTGCTGTTTTCAAGTCTGTAAAAAAATCCGAAATCCTTTGCGCTTATTTCGCTGTCAAACAATTCCTGCAAAAGGTTAAGACGGTGCCTTACTCTTGCAAGGCGTCTGCGATTCGTTCTAAAAGCGCGGCGACCTTGCGCGGTTTTCGCTTCGTCGAATAAATAAACGCCCCAATAATCCTGTCCGCGTTTTTTAACGAGATTGTAGTCGACGTCGGTAACCGCCCAACCTACAGATTCCGTTCCCATATCCAAACCTATGTAATAATCTTGTTTCATATTGCTTGACACTCCTTGTCTTTTGGTATATAATAATATCAATCAAAGGCTTGACTACCCTTTGAAGTTGCACCATTAGTTCAAATAAAGTTTTTCCAAGACGCCGTTTTTACGGTTACGCACGAGGTGCGTTCGACTCTTTCTTTATGAAAGAGTTTTTTATTGCGCAAAATATTCTTTAAATTTAATTAGAACTATTATCCCATTTTAAAGCTTAAAAGTCAAGTTTTCAACCACAATACTTTCCCCAAAACAACAAATGCCTGTCGGACATTATTCGACAGACATTTATGTTTTTCTGCATTTTTTTACATTTGAAATCAATTTAAAACAGCAATTTAAATAATTCTAAAATAACTTTTTTTGATTTGAATCGCGAACGCTTTTTACGCCGCAAGCTCGATGCGGTTGTCACTCCACGTTGTCGAACTCCACTCCGCCGATGACGACGGTGTCGCCGTCCTTCATTCCCGCCTTTTTGAGTGCGGCGAAAACCCCTTTGTTCTTCAAAGTTTTCTGCATATAGCGCAAACTGTCGTAGTCGTCGAGCAGCACCTTGCGGGCGAGACTGTCAACAAGAGCTCCGACAACCTCGAAGCTTCCGTCGTCGTTGACAACAATCTCGAAGCTGTCCCCGTCGTTTCTTTCATATACAAAAGGCTCGAATTCCAACGGAGCGACGGGAGGAATTTCTTTCAGGGCGCGCGAAACGTATTCGAGAAGCGACCTGACGCCCTCCCGACTCATTGCCGAAACGGGAAAAACCTCGCAAACGTCCTTGAATCTCCGTTTGAAAGACTGCAAATTTTCTTCCGCGCAGGGCAAATCCATTTTGTTTGCCGCAACAACCTGTTTAAGCTTGGTCAAATCCTTGCTGTAAATTTCAAGCTCCTTGTTTATACGCAAAAAATCCTCCTCGGGATTTCTGCCCTCGCTTCCGCTCATATCGACGACGTGCACAAGCATTCGGGTGCGTTCTATGTGTCTCAAAAACTCGAAGCCCAGTCCCGCTCCGCTGCCCGCGCCCTCAATCAGTCCGGGTATGTCGGCAACCACAAAGCTGTCCTCAAACACGTTGACCACGCCGAGATTGGGGTTTAACGTCGTGAAATGATAATTGGCAATTTTCGGACGTGCCGCCGAAATCACCGACAGCAAGGTGCTTTTTCCCACATTCGGGAAGCCCACCAGTCCCACGTCGGCAATGGTTTTAAGCTCCAGCTCGATTTCCTTTTCCTCCGTTTTGACCCCGTGTTGACTAAATGACGGCGCCTGACGGCGGCTTGTCGCAAATTTTCTGTTTCCCCTGCCGCCTTCGCCCCCGCGCATAACGACGAAAGTCTGTCCGTCCTCGAACATATCCGCCATGATTCTGCCCGTTTCCCTGTCGCGCACAACCGTGCCCACGGGCACGAAAATTTTAAGGTCCTGCCCCTGCTTGCCATAGCAGTTCTGCCCCGCGCCGTTTTCGCCGTTCTGCGCGCGGTAATGTTTTTTGTAATAAAATTCGCTCAGCGTGTTTACGCTTGAACTCGCCACAAAAACCACGTCGCCGCCCTTGCCGCCGTCGCCGCCGTCGGGACCGCCGTTTGGCACGTATTTTTCGGTGTGAAAAGACACGGCGCCGTTGCCGCCGTCGCCGGATTTTATGAATATCCTTACCTTATCCGCAAACAATTCAATTTTTCTCCTTGGATTTTTCTAAACCGCCCGATTGAAAATATTCGCACAGAGCTTTCAGCCTGCAACGGGCGCAGTCGGGACGCTGCGACTTGCATACATATCTTCCGTGCAAAAGCAAGTAATGGTGACTGTCCGACCACAGCTCTTTGTCTATTGCTTGGCAAAGCTGTTTTTCGGTGTCGAGCACGTTTTTGGCATGAGCCAGCCCGAGCCTGTTGGCAACTCTGAAAACGTGCGTGTCCACCGCTATGGCTTGTCCGCCGAAGCCTACGGCATAAACTACGTTGGCGGTCTTGCGCCCGACGCCCGAAAGAGTCCTCAATTGTTCGAGATTGTCGGGCACCTGTCCGCCGAATCTTTCAATCAAATCCCGCGACATTTCCTTGATAAATCTTGCTTTGTTTTTGTAAAATCCGCAGGAATATATAAGTTTTTCAAGCTTTTCGTCGGGCAAATCTGCCATTTTTTGAGGCGTATCCGCTTCGGCGAACAACAAAGGCGTCACCTGATTGACTCTTTTGTCGGTGCATTGTGCAGACAAAATCACAGCCACCAGCAGCTGATACTGATTTTTGAATACGAGTTCGCTTTTGGGCGAAGGAAATTCTTCCGCAAGTATATCGAGAATTTCTTTGGTTTTCTGTTCCATACGACAATTATATATCAAAGCGTCGTATTTAACAAGCGTTTTTGACTTTCACTGCCCGACTCAGACGGCGCGCGCCGCTTTCGAAGCATTCAGGCGCGCACGACCACCGTTCTTCCGTTTATTTCCGTCACCGCGAAAAAACCCGAAAAGCTTGAGTAGCTTTTAGCCGTTGCCGCAACGATATTTTTATCCTGCGGCAAAAATTTTATACTCAGACCGCAGCCCACGTTTGCCGCCTGAGGCGTGCTTGTTATGGCGCAGTTTACTCCTCTTTCGATTAGTCTGTTATATGCGCTCGTCGTTGCGCTGCGCGACCTGAAGGTTGCTATCAAGTATGTCATAAAAACCTCTCCTTTTTCATTATGTAAGGATTAAATTCAAATCGCGCTTAATATAATTTCTTATAGCGGTCGGGCGGAAAAAACATCCGTATAATAATATACTTTTCCGCCGCCGAAAATGTGAAAGGAGCTTTTTGGCATGATTTATTTCGACAACGCCGCAACAACCTTCTACAAGCCGCCGCAGGTCATAGACTGCGTTTTAAAAAGCCTGAACAATCCCGCAAACGCAAACAGAGGAAGCCACAGTCTTTCGGTCGCGGCAACCGCGCAGATAACCGAAGTGCGCAACAAGGTCGCGCGCATGGTCAACCTTTCGGACCCGCTGAACGTCGCGTTCAGCCAGAACTGCACTTCAGCCTTGAATCTGGCGATTTTGGGGAGCGTGAAAAGGCGCGGGTTTCACGTCGTGACAAGCGTTCACGAGCACAATTCCGTGCTTCGTCCCCTTTTCGAGCTAAGACAGCGCGGCATAATTTCCCTTTCGGTGCTGGCTCCCGACAGAGAAAACAAGCTTACCGCGCAAGCCGTGCAAAGCGCGTTCAACAAGGACACCAGGCTTGTGGTTTTGAGTCACGTCAGCAACGTGGCGGGCTTTGTAAACGACGTTGCCTCTATAGGCGCTATGTGCAGACGGGCGGGCGTAAAGCTGATTGTGGACGCGGCGCAGTCGGCAGGCTACACCGACATTGACATGCAGGCAATGAACATAGACCTGTTGGCGTTTCCCGCGCACAAGGGACTGCACGGAATTCAGGGCTGCGGCTGCCTGTGCTTCAACGAGGAAAGCAAGCCCAAGCCGATAATTTTCGGCGGCACAGGAACGCAAAGCAATCTGCTGCTTCAGCCAAAGGACAGTCCCGAATGCTTCGAGGCGGGCACGCTCAACACCCCCGCCATACTCGCTCTCGGTGCGGCGATAGACTGGCACGCGGAAAACGAAAAAAACAATCGCGCGCAAATTGAGCTTGTGTGCAACACGATAAAGGAAGGACTTAAGGAAATCCCCGACGTACATATCATGAGCTTAAAAAACCCCAGCGGCATAATAAGCTTCCGCATAGGAAACAGCTCCAGCGACAAAGTGGGCGACGTTTTGAGCGAGCAGTACGGAATTGCCGTCAGAAGCGGGCTTCACTGCGCGCCTTTGTGCCACAAGTTTCTCGGCACGGAAAAAACGGGTCTTGTGCGCGTGAGCGTCAGCGGGCAGAACACTCTCAAAGAGGCTTATATTTTTCTCAACGCAATCGAGCATATCGCAAAAAATCTGCGGAGCCAATAAAAGTTTCAAAAAAAACGAGGTCGAATCGACCTCGTTTTCTGTTTGCCTTTGCGCTTCATTTTTTGGTGTACCAGTTGTCGTAAAGGTGCCTCAGCTTTTCCGACACCTCCACGCCCGCGATATTTTCCACCGGTCTGAAAAACTCCTCCGACTCCTCCGTTGCCTCCGACGCTGACGTGTCACGGGCATTGAAATCCTGTCCCGAAGAAGCGGAATAATCCTGTTCCGTTTCCGTCGCGCCGTCGTTATGTATTTTTTCGTCTGCTCCGCTCGTCGGCTGATTGCCTAAAAACTTGCCAACCAGCTCCGCCACGACGGGATTGGACATAAGCTCCATCACGACGCTCATTTTGTCCGTATCCTTTCCGCCCAGCTTGTTGAACGAGTTGATTGCGCCTACGGTGTTCTGTATATTTTCCATGTCTATGGCGTTGCCCGAGCCGCCGCTCTGTTTTCCGCCGCCCTTGTCGGAAAACAGGGAAAACAGCAGGACTCCTATAATTACGGGTAAAAAGTTCACCTTCACCCCTCCCTTTCGCTTCTTTTTTGTGGTCAATATATTGTATGCAAGCATATAAATGTTAGTGTACTAATTTTTAGGAGGTTTATATGGACGCACGCAACAACAACGACCCGAGAAATATGTTTTTCGACCAGCGCAGAGATTTCAATCCCAACGGGGCAGGCGCTCAAAAAAACGCCAAAACTACGGGCAACAAAGAAAAAACGGAAAACAACGCGGTGCCGCCTACGGCGCAGCAAATCAATTACATAAAAAATCTTGCCAAATACTATGAGGGCAAGGGCGAGGAGCAGTTAATCAAGGACATCTACAACAACGTAAAAGCACAGAAAGAAAGCGGAAAGCTGACAAACGCGCAGATAGAACAATTTGCCAAAACGGTGTCGCCCATGCTGAGTCCCGCTCAGAGAGAAAAACTCAACGAGCTTGTAATTCAGTTGAAGGAATCCACCTGATTGCTTAAAGAAAACGCAAACAAAGCCGGGCTTTAAACCCGGCTTTGGGCAAAATTTGTTAATAACCTGAAACAGCAAACAATCCAAAAATAGTGCAACTTATCAGCAGCCATAATACTAACACCAATATTATCCCTATTAAAGCCGCCTTTCCCGCGCTCTTTGCTCTAAGCGGCAAAGTCGGTTTCCAGACAAGCCACAATATAAAACCCAGAACAGGAAAAATAAAACTTAAAATTGCAATTCCCGTGCTTGGAGCGTCGTCCGGAATTTCCTTTTTATTCTGATATCTGCCGCAATGCATGCAAATATCGGCGTAATCAGAAATTTGTTTTCCGCAAAACTTACAGTATTTCATTTTGACACCTCTTGATTCTTTTAAAGATTGTACTCAAATTATAGCACCCCCCCCCCGT
>OLXB01000447.1_pt1 | contig 21814 bp, 24 predicted proteins | sample 1673681 | NCBI WGS metagenome assembly OLXB01 (sample SAMEA103958121, study PRJEB25191) | human gut metagenome
CCCTTAGCGTATCCAGCATCCTGTCTTACATCCGCAACAACCCCAGTGAGCCGCTGTCGCTGCAATCTCTGTCCGCCCATTTCGATCTGACGCCCAACTACATTTCCTATCTAATCAAAAAGCATACCGGGCGCAACTATCTGGAATGGGTCGTCGACGCGCGGATTGTCCTGGCGAAAAAGTTGCTGCGGGATCCCACCTACCGCCTGGAAGAGATCGCCACGGTCGTAGGGTACAAGAATTATATTTCCTTTTATAATGTTTTTGTGAAGCACGAGGGCGTCTCCCCCAGCGATTACCGACACAGCAGGAGGGAACCGGAATGAAGCTCAGGCAGAAGATCATCCTGACCCATGTGCTGACCATCGCGCTGATTCTGACAGGTGTTGTCGTTTACGGCAACACCGTTTTGCGTCCCCGGCTTTTGCAGGACAAAACGGCAGAATACGATGCCTATATCAACCAGCTCTGCACCAGCGCCAGCCTTGTGCTGTCCAACATGGAGCAGAACTGCTTCAACCTCTATCAGAACGTCTTGCTGGCGGAAGGTCTGGAAAGCCATGCTTCTCCGTCCAAAAAGCGCATTCAGGTAGAGCAGGAGCTGCGCAATATGTGCGGCAACAACAGCTATTTTACCAGCTTTTTGGCCGTGGATCTGGAGGGCAACACTTTTTTCGGCACATCGGCAATCACGGACCGGGCCACACCGCTGCTTTCCGCCTACTACAGCCTGCAGGACGCGTTGGAAAACAGCTACAACTACTGGTTTCGGGGCGATAATGAAGAACAGCTGTATCTGAAAATGCCGGTGTGCTATATCACACCGCTGAAATTCACCGGCATACTCATCGCCCAGACCAGCAGCCAGCAAATGATGTCCGCCATGGGCATGGACCGGGCCATGAGCGGAAAAACCTGCATTCTCACCCGTGCAGGCGCCTCCCTGCTGGAAACGTCCCCCTTTTCCACGGAAGAGCAGCAGGCTGTGGCGGAATACGCCAGCCAGACCGCCCGTCCGCTGAGCCGGGAGGTGCGCATCGACGGCGTAAGCTACTGGATAACCGTGCGCACCGATACCCGTTACGGCTGGCGGGCGGCGCACCTGATTCCTCTGTCGGACGCACTGAACCTGGCCAATGCGGTATGCTCCAGCGGCGCTCTGCTGTGTCTGGCAGTGGCGGCTCTGGCCATCGGACTGGCCGCTCTCATCGCCCATTCTCTCACCCGCAGCGTCCAAAAGCTGCAGCTTGCCATGAACGAGGTCAGCAAGGGCGATTTTGACGTGCAGGTGGATATCAACACGCGGGACGAAATCGGCGAACTGGCGGAAAAATTCAGTTGGATGCAGAAAAACCTGAAGGAAAGTACCGATCAGATGATCCGCCACGCGGTGGAGCACCAGAAGGCGGAATACGCCCTACTGGATTTCAAGTACCGTTCGCTGCAATCAAAAATCAGCCCACACTTCATCTGCAACATTTTGGCGTCTATAAGCGCGCTGGCCCAAATGGGCCGCCAGAAGGAGGTTTCCACCCTGGCCGTGCGGGCCAGCCAGTATCTGCGGGACAATCTGTCCGCCGAAGAGCAGCGCTTCACCAGCCTGCGCACCGAGCTTCGCTATGTGGAGGAATACGTATATCTCTACCGAGAGATCTACGGGGATGAAAATACGCTGGTTACGGACATCCCTGCAAAGACGCTTAACTGCCGCGTACCCGGCATGCTGCTTCAACCGTTGGTGGAAAACGCGCTGGTGCACAGCGGCGATCTGGCGACCCGCACCATCCATCTGACGGCCCGGCGGCAGGGCGACTGGCTGGCGCTGCGCGTCAGTGACAACGGCGGCAGCTTTTCGGAACAAACTATCCGCGAGGTGGAAGAAATCAACGAGGATCTGATCCCCGTGGAAAAGCTGAAGGGCTTTGGCCTGCGCAGCGTACTGCAGCGCCTACGTCTGCTATACCGGGATTGTCAGTCCCTGACCATTTTTTGTGACCCTGGGGTGGAAAGCCGCATTGAGATCCGCATCCCATGGGAGTGCTATCACATCGACGATGAAGCCTTGGAAAGGAAGGAGCCCTGATATGGATTTTCTGATTGGAACCCTGACCCGCATGGGCGGAGCCGGCATCGGCCGGGTTCGTCTGGAAAACGACCGGCTGCGCCTGCTTTGGACGAACGGCTCGTTGACCGACCCCAACTGGCAGTCCCTCGGCCCGAACGGGCGCATTTTCTCCGTCAGCCAATGCGCGGCTGCGTAAACGAGCTTAAAATCAGTGAAACGGGGATGGACGTTATCTCCCGTCAGGCTACGGAAGGCAACGGCCCCTGCGCGCTGAGCTTTTCCGCTGACGGCCGATCTCTGCTTTGCGCCAACTACGGCACCGGCTCTCTGACCGTTTTCCCGCTTACGCAGAAGGGCATCGGCCCCTGCAGACAGCGCATTCAGCATGAAGGCCGGGGGCCTCATCCCACTCGCCAAGCCGGACCTCATATTCATCAGGTCACACGCATTCCTACGCTGCCGTGCAGCTTCTGCGTGGTGGATCTGGGCATCGACGCACTGGTGGTGTACCATCAGGCAGAGGACGGATCGCTCAGCGAGCGCTACCGCATCCCTGTTCCCGCCGGTCAAGGGCCGCGGCACATGGCATATACGCCGGACGGAAGCGCCTATCTGGTAACGGAACTGGGCAACAGGATTTATGCCGTGGTTTTCGGCGAAAAACAGGGCCGGATCTGCGAACCAGGCGTTTCCACACTGGAGGAAGAACAAACGCCCAATACCGCCGCCGCCCTCTGGCCATCGGCGGATGGAAAGTGGCTTTATGCCTCCAACCGGGGCGATGGCACTCTTGTGCGCTGTGCGCTGCCTTCCCTGCGCCGGGATGCTTTCTATCGCCTGGCAGGCAGGGAGCCGCGTGACTTCTGCATGGCGGACGAACATACAATTCTCGCCGCCTGTCAGGATTCGGGGCTGACCCTGCTGAAGGACGGCGAGATCCGGGACATTCTTCCCTTCCCCGGCGCGGTGCGGGTCCTCAAACTGTAGGCGTTATCCAACCCCGCCTGTTTGGCGCAACACAAACAGACGGAGAATTGGTTTTGCCGTGGCAAATATCTTGAGAATGTTGGCAAACTTGTCTTTCACATATTGTTTTGAGTATTTTTCCTATCTCTACTTTATATATCTTTCGTAGATTATCTGTCTCCGCTACTTGGTGTAATTGTATGTGATATTGACACCGCCATTTCGTATGTGCTAAAGGATTCTTGTCCATTCATTTTCTCTCCTCTGCTAGCTTTGCGTTTGGCAGGCCTTGCTTTCTTGCTTTATTCTAGCACAGAACGAGACGAATGGACTCATAGCTATAAGCTTTCCTGATATAAAAACACCGGGATTGATACAATTTAATTTTTCCTCCACCGGTTTTGCCGCTTGAGGGGTAAGTTGGTGTTTGAGTGGTAAGTTGTGGAAGCCGGGGTGTCCCGGCTGTTTTTATAGGAGGTATTTAACATGTCTGGAGGAACAAAGCAACAATTCAAGCAGTTTAGTATTACATGTGCCGAAGATGCATGTCTTGTGTTGGGAATGCTAATATCCGGGATGACTGTCAATCTTGAAAAATATAAGGAGTATGCGTCTGAGGCAGAATCCTTATTGGAAAGCACCTAAGAAAAATATGTTCCCGCTAAAGAATAGGCCTCTTCCTTCAGAGCGTTGAGATGGTGCTTGTTAGCGGCGATAAATCGATCTATCATTTCCGGAAAGTGCGATCCGTCGTTTGACGGAGTCCGGCGTTTTAGCTCTTCTGCGATGATATCCGCATCCGCTTCAGCAAAGAGTTTCAACGGGAGAGATATGGACTTTCCGTCAATATAATATCGATTCGCTTCAGCCCAAACCGATGCAGAGGAAAGGGCGTTGACTGGTTTTTCCAGGAGGACTTCGAGCAAAAGCCGCTCCTCCGGGAAGACGGGGCGAAGATCAGTCGTCAGATACCGAATCTTGCTACCGCAAATTGGGCAATAATCTCTGGTGGCTTGTTTGGGTTCCTGAATTATAGGGATACGACACTTCTTGCACCAATAGACTTCTGTAGGGATATCCTCAAAGGTGGGCTGACCGCAAATGGGGCAGACTTGGTCTCGAGTTTCCATTTTACAGCTTTTGCACCACAAGAATGGTCGCCTTCTTCCTTAGTATTGGGCCGGTTGGTAATTTAGCTGATTCGGCAGGAACAGCTTCACAAATATCACACCAGATAGCCGGATCATGTACGCGAAGGAAAAATCTATTTGTGAGCCATATCGTGTATTCCTGCAAATCTAAAGGGCAAAAAGGGGTATAGAGGCACATTTTTGCATGAAAACAAACAAGCCTATCCTTTCGGATAAGCTTGTTTGCACCAACTAATGTCGGTATTCATGGCTAATCCGGTGAACTATGATACAGAGGACGATGCGCCTTGCAGGGTGCGACAGCGGGTGCATTTGCACTCGACACTTACAGAGCAATTATAACTCCGCTCTTAGTCTAATCGACTTACAAATGAGTTACTATCCTATTGCATGCGGAAACCCTTGAGATTTCAGGATTACCAGAGAAATAGGCTGTGCTAATCCCGGTTCAATTAAATATATGCAAATGACTGCGGAACGTAATCGAGCCCCAGATCTCTAAGCTTTTTGGGCTTTTCATAGAGTGTGATTTCGCCAAGTTGATAGGCGATAGCGATCTCGCGTTCCCTGTAGTACGCCAAAAAGTCTCTTTTCAGTATTCCTCCAAATCCTCTAGTTTCATGCCACACGTATTCGACATCACCCTCGATGATTCTTAGAATACGCACTTCTCCTATTACTTCTTTGACTGGTGCTGTTACATAGATGACAATGGTATCAATATCATCACGACAATGGAATTTCCTGAATTCGTATTTCTTTTTCCCGGCCACAATCTTCCTAACATATTCAGGCTTGATTGATAATAACATTCTCGACATCGACGCCTGCCTCCCTCAGTATCTGCTCAAACTGTGCTCTCGAAAGAACATAGCTTGTTGGATAGCCACCGTTTGGCCAGCATCCATTTCTACTAAGCCAATCCATCGTAACGTTAACTCAAGCATTTCTTCTTGCTTTGCAGCGGACGTTAACTAGCAATGATTTGCTTGTAAGGAAAGAAAGTATATTGGCTGGAAGCGAAAAGAAGCAGATATCAGACTATGTATCAGCTGACGCTGAAGGGCGCGATATCCCATCAGGTGGAACTGGGCTCCGATCCGCGCGGCAATATCACCAGGATCGACAATGCACTGGCTGGCATTCCGAGGCGTATGCAGAATGTGGAGAACAAGCTGAACGACCTGAATCAGCAGATGGCTACGGCCAAGGCTGAGCTGGGCAAGCCATTCCCGCAGGAGGAAGAGCTGCGATCCAAGAGCGCACGTTTGGCGGAGCTGGACGCAAAGCTGAATCTGGATCGTCCTGCCGCACAGGCTGAAAAGAAGACGCCGGAACAGGAACGGTGATGTGAATGACGCTGTTTGAAAAAGTAAAAACCAACGTGACCACCCTTCAGGCCGCTGAGCGCTACGGCCTGAGGGTGAAGCGCGGGGGCATGTGCAGGTGCCCGTTCCACAATGACAAGAATCCAAGCATGAAGATTGACACACGATTTCACTGCTTTGGATGCCAGGCGGATGGTGATGTGATTGATTTCACCAGCCGCCTTTTTAATCTCACGCCCATGGCGGCAGCGCAGAAGCTGGCCGATGATTTCGGGATTCAGCATGACCGAAATCAGAAGGATATGCCGGTAAAAAAACAGCATACTGTAAGCGATCAGGATGTTTTCCTTCACAAGGTGGCTTACTGCTATCAGGAGCTTGCTAGCTATCGGAATCTTCTGGTGCAGTGGCAGCAGCAGTATGCTCCGCGGACTCCGGATGAGGAACCGCATCCCCGTTTTATGGAAGCCATTCGGAATCTGGAAATGGTGGAATACGATCTGGATCTGCTGCAGGGCGGCGAAGAACAGGAAAAGCTGGAAATCGTGAACGATTATCTGCGGGATGAACAGAAACAAAGGGAGGCCATCAGTATGGAACCTATGGTGAAAACACCGGTCTATCATCAGTCCGCTGCTTATGCGCGGGAGCATGGTGAACTGGAACAATACAGGCAGTCGCATCGCGCCAATATCGACTGCAAACGGGATATAGAGAAAACAGTCTCAGCACACTTTGACGGAATGCGTCTGGAACGAAAGGCTGCGCCGGAAGTGATTGAGCGCTTCGGGGCGGAGCGTGTTGCGCTGGTACCGGCGGCGACAGTGCAGGCTAAATCCTGGGACGGCCGCTTCTCGACGGCGAATAAGGACTGGGCATTCAGCTTTGACTTCCCAGATCCTGTCAATGAGCTGGGCTTTGACCGCCGGCATGATTATGCTGTGGAAACGCATCCTGCTGTGCTGGATGGATTCATCAACCTGGTGCGTCAGGAGATCAGAGCCATGGAGCATCTGCTTGAAAAGGATACAGCAGCTGAAGCGAAAGAAAATCTGAATCCCGAGAAGCCGGCGAAAAAGAAAACGCACAGCATGGAACGATGAGGAGGGATCAGGATGGACGAAAAGAAGTTTGCGGTCATGCTGACCGATACACAGGAAATCAAAACACTGGAATGTGATCCGCAGGAAGAGCTTTTCGAGATTGCACGCGGCACCATCGGCTGCGAGTGGATCGAACTGGTGGAGGCTGAACCTCTCGCAAAGAAGGGTTACCTGATGCTGATCGATGAGGAAGGCAAGCTCAAAAAGGGACCGGTCTCCATTAACTGTCTCGCCAGTGATCTGTATGGCGCTGACCGTCATGGAGACGCTATCGTCGGAAACGTGATGGTTGTTCGTGCTGAGGACGAACGCCTCACGCTGCTGACAAAGGAAGAAGCGACTGCTCTGGCTGCCGGGCTTGAAGCGAAACGAGATCTGACCGTTGAGAAAATCTCAGCTGCCTTCGGGCTGAAACCCATCGTAAAGCCTGAGCTTGAAATCGTGGACTTGTCCCGACGACAGAGTTGCAGGAAGAACAGCATGGAGCGATAGTGATCATGACGAGGAAAAACAACCTTGTTATTCACAGCTTCGCTACGACGGAGGCTGAGAATGAAGTGATTCAAAAGAAGATGAATCTCTTTGGAATCAAAAACAAATCCACCTTCTTCCGGGCGATGATCCTGAACGGCTATATGCTGAAGCTGGAGCTTCCGGAGATCAGGGAAACAATCCGATTGCTGAAGAACCTGACGAACAACGTGAACCAGATCGCCAAAAGGCTCCATGAGCACGGTTCGATGTACGAAACAGAGATTGATGACATCAAACAGCGGGTTGACGAGATATGGAACGTCTTCAGAAAGATTCTGGCACGGTTAGACCACGCAGATGATTAGGAGGAAAACGGAAATGATGAAGCGCACACTGAGAATCGCACTGATACCCTTTATGCTGATCGCAAGGCTGATGCTTGGTCTGGCTGCCTTCATCTCTTCCATCGCCTCGGCGGTCATCGGTTTGGCAGTAGGCCTGTTCGCTGTTCTCTCTGTTGTTGAGTTTACCATCGGCTACTGGCAGAACGGTATCGCTTTCATGGTGCTTGCGCTGCTGGCCAGTCCGATCGGACTTCCGGCGATTGCGAATTTCCTGCTGAACAGAATAGATCACATTCTCGGATTCTTTGAAGGACTTCTCTGCTGATTATCAGCAACAATACCACGGCGGTTTGTGTGAATCACAGATCGCCGCTTTTCTTTTTCATGGAGGGACAAATGGCAACGACACGCATCATTCCCATGCACATCAACAAGGGCAAAACGATTGCGCAGTGCATGAAAGCCCGGATTGATTACGTAAAGAATCCGGACAAGACAGAAGACGGAGAATTTATTTCGTCTTATGCCTGTGCGCCGGAATCAGCTGATCACGAGTTCCTGATGGCACGGGATGAGTACATCTCCAGGATCGGCAGCGGAAAGCAAAACGAAGTGATTGCCTATCAACTACGGCAGTCTTTTAAGCCGGGAGAGGTATCGGCGGAGGAAGCAAATCAAATTGGCTATGAGCTGGCGGAGCGTCTTCTTCACGGAGAGCACGCCTTCATTGTGGCGACACATACGGATCGGAAGCATATCCATAATCATATTGTATTTTGTTCAACAGCGTTGGATTGCTCTCATAAATTCAGAAATGTGTGGAACTCCAGCCGTCTTGTTGCAGAAATCAGCGACGAGCTTTGTCGTGAGCATCATCTTTCGATCGTTCAGGTTCCGCAGAGCAAAACTGTTTCCTACGAGAAATGGGAGGGTGATCAATCCAAATTGACCAGTCGGGATTCTCTGCGAATCACGATTGACACTGCGCTGCGGATGCAGCCAGATGGATTTGACGCGCTCATGCAGCTGATGAAAGAAGCGGGATGCTGGATCAAGCGAGGTGCTCATGTGAGCATTAAGCCGCCCGGCGGTGAGCGGTATATTCGTCTGGATAGCCTCGGCGCGGAATACTCTGAAGCAAAATTGAGGAAAGTGCTTGACGGCCATCATATTCACATTCCGAAAATTCCAAGGAGCGAATACAACTACAGCCAGGTAAAACGGCTGATTGATGTAGAAGCGAAGCTCCGTGAAGGAAAAGGCAAAGGCTACATGATATGGGCGGAGCGAAACAATATTGACGCTAAAGCCCAGTCGATCATTTTCCTGAAAGAGCATAACATCGGATCTATCGAGAAACTGGAAAATCAGATTAACGTGTTGCGCTCGGAGCGAAACGCGCTTCATGCCGCCATTCGTGAGAAGCAAAACCGAATGAAAAAGATCAACGAACTGCGGCAAGCAATTCGCGATTATCGTCGAACGGAAGATGTTTACGCGCAGTATAAAGCTTCCGGCTGGTCGCCAAAATTCTACAATGAGCATCGGAAAGATATCGAATCACACAAAAAAGCGCAGGCTGTCTATTCCTCTGTTGATGGAAAGATGCCAACGCTGAAGGAGCTTTCTGCTGAGTACGATGCTCTGAAGGCGGAGAAAGAAAGCGATGATGCCGCCTTGGAAGAACTGAAACCTCAGCTCACAACTCTGAACCATATCAAGTATAATTTCGATGTTCTGGAACGCGACTACCTGCCAGAAGAGAAAGATCTTCGCCGGGAAGAACAGCAAGAACGATAACATGGCCTCTGTGTCAGACACTGCTTTACGCAGGAAACTGGCTCAGAGGCCTTTCTTTTTTTGCATTTCGGGCGAAGCTAAGAGGTCAGATGACGCAGGAAAACGACACAACCACAGAGCGTAAGCTCTGGTTTTCAGGGGCTTGGGGGCGGAGCCTACCAACAAGCTTTTGCAGAAGTTATTAACGATGCATTGCTTGCCACTATTATCCCGAATGGTGTGCAAACGCTCCAGCCCTTAAAAATAAGCGCTTTGAAGGAATTTGTACTGGCTTCTATGGGCATATTATGGTATACTTAAAAATGGTCTGTTCTATCCCTTGATGCAGTCAAAGAGGCAGCATTCGAAGAGTTTGCAGGACAGGATACTTAGAGCAGAATACTCGGCTAAGCCGATACACCAATAAATCCAAATAGCCAATGGGATGGGATAGAATCATAAACGGAGCCAAAGGGCTACGGAATTATCTAGAACTGAGCTCGTGGAGGGTACGAAGATGGGAATTTTCGATAAGCTATTAGGACGAGGGCAGGACCAATCAAGAGAAAAAGCTTTAAGCGAAGTACCGAAAGCAGTGCTTCCGCAAGAGACATCTGACATCGAGAAAGCAATTGCTGAAAAAGCATCTCATTTAAGTGAATACAAAAAAATTCCGCTGGGTGAAATCGCGACATTGGGTGGCGTTTTTGCCCAGCTTTCTCCTGCTTTAAGGACAGTTGCACAAACCGTAACCATGGATGGCTTTGGCTATATGCCGATCAACAACCTTGGAGGAGAGGCATTACGTCAATTTGCGAAGAGCACACCTGGCATTTTCGCTGGTTCGTTTAAGGATCTTGCCACCGGGAAAAACACCATGGCCAAATTGGTTAAGCTCGGGCCTCAAACTGTGACGGCAAATTCTGTTATGCCAATCAATCCCATGATGATGGCTATGGCGGTTATGATGGTTCAAGTCAATCAGAAGCTTGATGCTATTCAAAAAACACAGCAGGACATTTTATCATTTTTGCAAGAAGACAAGAAAGCTAAGCTGCAGGGCGACCTGAACATGCTCTCAGATATTTTGGACAAGTATAAATACAACTGGGACAATGATCAGTATCGTAGCAATTATCATATGAAAGCGCTCGATATCAAGCAAAGTGCTGAGCAGAACATCATTTTTTACCAGAAGCAGATTGCCGACAAGGTCAAAGGTTTACCTCCGGTTTTTCTCGATCAAGCAATTCGAGATACTATGAACAAAATAGCTGACAATTTTCATGATTACAGCATGGCCTTGTATCTGTTTTCTTTCTCATCATACCTTGAAGTAATGCTTTTAGGAAATTTCACTGAAGAGTATTTGAATTCAGTTGCCCAGAGAGTTAGGGATTATCAGACATATTATCAGGATCAATTTGAGAAATGTCGTGATTACATAGCAAAGGTATCTGGTGATTCTGTACAAATGAAAGTTCAGGACGCAGTTGGTCAGGCGGGAAAATTCCTTGGTAATCTGATTGGTTTGTCGCCATTACTAAACAAAGGGCCGGTAGATGAATGGCTTAAAGACGGCGGTGAGCAACTACTCAAAGGAAAAGAAGAGAGAATAGCCAAACTGGTTGCTGAGTTTGAGACAAAGCAAGAAACTGGGAGCGAATTGTTTGTTGATAGCATTCGCAATGTCAAAACAGTATGCAATGAGACCCAAGCTATTATGTTCGACAAAGAATACTTGTATCTGGTTGACTGAACCATAGAGGCTTAACTCAAACGTATAAAGAGGTACTAATACTAATAATGAATAAAAAGGTAGGAGCGAAGGCAATTGTACTGTCAATGCTGATGATGCTGCTAATTGGCTGCAATGTAGCAAATAAAAATGCCTCAGCGAGTTCCACATCGGCAGCAGTTGCAGAAACCGTCCAGCCATTAAGCGTTGTCGGCAATACTGAACAAGTTGAAGGTAAAGTTTACACCTTCGCCCAGGATAATGCTTACAAATTTTCTTCCGACGGAGAAGCTGTAAGCTCTACTGGCGCACAAACATATGGTTCGTTCAGCATCTCAGGTGTTGATCTTACTGCAGAACATGAGACTAAAAACGGTGTTGCTTCATATAGCGTTCCAGAAGGACATGTATCAATTCAATACACATATTCCGATGAACTCCTTGGCGCTTCAGATGAAGAATGGCATTTGGTTGATGACAATACAACGTCGATTGATGTTTTCAAAATAGATAACAACATCCAAAAAGGCGCTATCATTTTGCAAAAGTCCATGGACCACATGAATTGGTATAATGTTTCGGTTCAGACAAATGCATTTAAAAACACCCCCGTTCAGAACGGAGTGCTATATGAGACAACAGATATTGAGATGATCAATGGCTGTTATTATCGCCTTGTTGTTGTTTATGAGCTGGCTCAAAAGGTCGGGACTTCAACGGTAGTATTGGTTATCCCTAAAGATGAAATTGAGTACAAGCGTATCGCAGAAGTATATGAGTTCTACGTTGTAGATAAGAATGAACATATTGAACCGCTGGCCTCAAATACGAAGCGCTACTCTCTTGGAGAAACGACTCTTGTTTCTGATTTCGCTAGCTATTCTGGAGAAAAGGAGATCAGTAAGGGAGATCTTCACTATGGTTGGAAGCTCGGGAACTTCTTTGTAAGCGGTTTTACAAGCTCCGTTGGCAGTAAAGAAAATGTAGTCTTCCTGAAAAATGCCGGGGATGTTGTGACGCTATGGTTTAACCTCACACAGAATATCAGTGCTTTGAATAACGATGGCGGCCTTACAATTACATCTGACAATGATGGGCATGATCGGTATTTTCAAACACCTATGACCAATTTCGGAAAAGGTATGCTTATCATCAGATATACCGATTATGAAAACGTAAAGCATGATCCAGTCATGTATTACGATTATCTTCTGGCAAATACTATGATGGGTGCCAATACCCGCGTGCAGCTTTTTGAGGAAGGAGATTATGAGGTAGCTCTTGACTATGAAGTGACTAAGAGTCAGCTGATACCACAGACGCATCACTATCGTATATTCTTTAAGTTTTCGGTCAGAAATGCGAATTGTACGGTCTATCCCTTCGATATAGCAACCGGGGCTGAGCTCACAAATAGTTCGGTAACTGAAAACGGATTTAGCCTTGACCTGGCGAATTCTCGCTATCTAAATCTGTATATCAAAAAAGAAGTATGGATGGAAGGTGCAGATGGCTTAACTGAGGATACCCGATTCAACACAACGGCCAAAGATGGTGATCGCTACACAGATGAAGGTATCTACACAATCACGGCAAAGAACCAATATACAGGAATAGAAACCACTAAGAAGATTTATGTGGGTACAAACCGGATTTTGGCAGCATATGCCAACTCCAACTATTCGATTCCAGAAATACAGCGAATGGTCGAGCATGGCGCAACAATATACGAAGATGGGTCTATCTCTATGCCGAATCCCAATGAGCCAACTACTACGGCTGAACCAACTAAAGCACCATTGACTGAACCAGTCAGCTCAGGTAATAAATCTGTGGATGAATCAAACGGTGCACAGAATTCGCCCATTGTGATTGTTATAGTCTGTGCCGTCGTTGTGGCACTTGTTATAGCTGTGATTGTTTTTTCCAAGAAGCGTAGCAGTAAGGAGGAAAAGAAGTGAAACGAATTCTTTCTGTTATTCTCTGCCTCTCCCTGTTGTCATTATCGATTTCTGGTTTTACTGAGAGTTCTGTTGCTTCTCCTACCGAAATCAATTGGGAACAAGACATCAAGTTCACCGGCATGTCTGATGAAAATCTTCTCCCGTATATTGAAGATACAGTTTACAGCCAGCTTGTGACCGATTTGAATTCAGATGAGTTTTTTATCGAAGACGTTTCAGCTGTTTATGTCTCTCAAGAATACTTAACTGAACTGGCCTATAATTCACAAAAGAATGTATTCTTCGGCTACTCTCTATCTGGCTTGGATGAATACTTCCAGGGAACAAGATATGTATTTACAGTGGACGACAACGGCCAGACTACTGTAGCGCCACTTCAGGTCGTTAAAGATACGACATACGAGCAACTACTGAAAAACGTGGCAGTAGGAACTGGCGTTATACTCGTATGCGTGACTGTATCCGCTGTAACCGGTGGACTTGGAACTGCCCCAGCCGTTAGTATGATATTTGCTGTTGCAGCAAAAACAGCGGCAACATGCGCACTGTCTGGAACCCTTATTAGTGGGGTTTCAGCGGCGGTCATAAAAGGCTATGAAACCGGTGATTTGAGCGAAGCTTTAAAGGCTGGCGCATTAGGCGCAAGTGAAGGATATAAATGGGGTGCGATATCAGGCGCTATCACAGGAGCTGCCTCGGAAACTTGGGGACTTTTTAGAGCAACACGTCTTGGTAAAACCGTCGAGAATGGTCTTACCATGAATCAGGCAGCCATGATTCAGAAAAAAACTGGATATCCGCTGAATATCATCAAACAATTTCATACTTATGACGAGTATTTGGTATTCAAAAATGCAGGGCTCCAATCACGCATGATCAATGGACAGCTTGCACTTGTAAGATCAGATATCGACTTAAGTAGGGTTGATGAATTTGGCAGGTCGAACCTTGAAAGAATGTTTAATGGTAAACCTCCCTTGGATTCGACCGGAAAACCTTTCGAGCTCCACCATATCGGTCAGAAGAACAATGGCTCACTTGCTATATTAACGTCCAAGGAGCATGATGCAGCAATTCTGCATGGATATGTAGAAAAAACAGAAATAGACAGAAAGGCATTCAATGAAGTAAGAAAACCAGAGTTTTGGAAGACAATGGCCAAAATCCTATCAGGAGGAAAGTAAAGATGCTTGAAATGATCAAAAAGATTCAAGAAGCCGAAGATTATGCGTCCCTTGGTGCAGCCTCCAAGGAGCAAATTGCAGACGCCGAGAATGAGCTGAAATTGAAATTTTCGGAAGATTATAAAGAGTACCTGAGCACCTTTGGAGCAGCAACATTCTGTGGAAAAGAGTTGACCGGTATTTGCTCCAGTGAGAGACTAAGCGTTATCGCTGTGACTCAGCGTGCACGAAGCTTCTATAAAAGCTTTCCGAATGATGCTTATGTAATTGAAGAAATGCTTTTCGATCACTTTCTTGTTATTCAAAAAGCAGACGGTGCCGTCTTCAGTTATGGCCCAAATGATTCTGAAGAGTTGATTGCTGATTCTTTATCGATGTACTTGTTCCCTCAAGAACAACAGGGATAAGGAGATCCGTCATGCCAGCATACACCACTCTCCTCCAGAAACCTCTGGAGACAATTTCATGGGAGGACGACAATTTCATTGAAGAGCTGCTCCAAGTGGTGCAGCTCTTTCGGCCTTTCTCCGATGCAATCACTGAGTTTATATCGGAGCGTGGTTTTGACGGTGACTTTACTGATGTGGACGCGAAGGTGAAGTATATCAAAACGGCCTTTGAGAAGGCAAATATGACACCGCCGAGAGAACTCCGAGAGTGGTTTACAGCTGGGCAACCAATTAAACGCGACACTGCATTTCTGATTTGCTTTGCCTTTGGCCTGGATGACGGAGAAACTGATGAATTCTTCCGGCGGTACTATGCCAAGGAGCGCAGCTTCAATTGTCATCAGGTACAGGAGGCAGTTTACTATTTCTGCCTGAACAATGGTCTATCCTATGCCGAAGCCCTTGATATACAGACACGTGTGCCGCTATCAAAAAGAAGGCAGAAGAGCGGCGATGTTGTGTATACCGGTTCCATTATCGCAGAGCTGAATGATCTGGAAACAAAAGAAGAACTGGTCACATACCTGACGGAGAACATTGATAAGTTCTCTGACAACAACGTGACTGCCTATGAGAGGATCCGCTACCTATGGACGCTGGCGGCAGGAAATGGCGGATTGCTGATGCAGGAGCGGGAAAAGCTGCCTTCTATTCTTGATGATGCAGCTACCGGAGAAAGGAACAGACTTCACTTCGGAAATTTGGGCGTGAAACCCTGGGACGCCTACCTTGCGATTCTCCAACTGGATAAGAACGATGTGAAGCAGCTTAAAGCAGAACGCTCCATTCGGCCGATTCTGAAGAAGCTGCACGCTGATGCACAGGATTCGTTCCCTGACAGGCAGGGTATCGACAAAATCTTGCGAGGAGAATATGTTTCTTATGAACGGGTGCGAAAGTGGCTGGTGCTTTTGACCTTTTACACCTTCTGGGCGCAAAAAGCAGTGAAAGAAGGGAGCTACGAGGCCGAACCTGAGGACGCGAAGCGATGCCTGACAACCATGAATCAGCATCTGATAGATGCTGGCTATCCGGAACTGTATGTCGGTAATCCTTATGACTGGATCTTCTTATTTGCTTCCAAGAGTGAAGAGCCGCTGTATGTCTTTCGGTTCATCTGGAATGAACTGCTGGCGACAGCATTGGAGGAACACCTGTAAATCCAAATCGCAGACGGTTTGAGGTAAGATGCCCTTGAAGACATTCAAGGGAGGGAGAAACATGGACGGAAGAAAGGCGCTAACCCCCGGCACAGCATTGAAGCTGCGCACCCGAACCGGGTACACGGAGTATTTCGTGCGCCATGAAATTGGGCGTGGTGGTTCCTGCATTGTGTACGATGCTTCCGCCACAGATAATCTGGGTAACGACAAGCTTGTGCGAATCAAGGAGTGCTACCCTCATTCCACGCGGCTCATCAGAGAAGAAGATGGGTCGCTTCATGCAGGAGAGAAAGATAGCGCAGCTTTTGAGGCTGCAAAAAGCCGACTCGTAGAGGCTTATCAGAAAAACCATGAGCTGTTCATGACCTCTGACCAGACCAATACGGTCGCTAACATCTCGAATCTGTATGAAAATAATGGAACCATTTATATTGTTTCCACCTGGCTAAACGGCCAAACCTTTGCGGATGCGAAGGTTGAAACTCTGCATGACTGTATTGCTCTGGTATTGAGCACAGCCAAAGCACTGAAAAACATCCATGACGCAGGTTACCTGTATCTCGATCTGAAGCCAGAGAATATCCTGACAATCAAAGACAGTTTGGATCTTGTTCAGCTGTTCGATTTTGACTCCATGATCAGCATGGAAGAGTTGGAGAATGCTGTGCACAGCAATAATGCATCAGCGCTCCGTACATCCTACACCAAAGGATATGCGCCTTTGGAGCAGCAGACCGGGAAGCTTCGTCAGATTGGCAGGCATTCTGACATGTATAGTCTTGGTGCAGTACTATTTGAAGCCCTGTGGCATAGAACGCCCAATGCCTTTGACTGCGAAGAATACGCTGAATACGATTTTTCGTCTATTGTGTATGCTCGGGAAAACTATCAAGACCGTCTTTTCCGTGAGCTGACTGTCTTCTTCCATAAAACACTCGCCAGCTATTATGGAGACCGATATCAGGATGCCGGTGAGGCCATCCAACAGCTTCAAACAATACTTACATTCTCTGATGAAACGAAACCATGGATCCGGTCAACTTCAATCCAGCCCAGTACTGCCTTTTATGGACGGAAAATGGAATTGCTCGATCTGGCAAACTTCCTTGACGAGAATGTTGGCCACGTTTGCAGTTTGTATGGGATGGGCGGTATTGGTAAAAGTACGCTGGTCAAGCAATATATAGCAGAAAACCATAGCAAATGGGATGCCATTCTTTGGCTATATTATCAAGTAAATCTGAGTGCGCTGATTGCAGACGATACGCAGGTGCAAATCAATACAGTATCCCGGATCAAGGAAGAGACAGGTGAAGAGTACTGCCATAGAAAGCTACAGGCAATGGGGATGCTGGCTAAAACACAGCATATCCTGGTTGTACTTGATAATTTCGACGCGGCTCACCTCGATCAGATTCAGATGCTTTCGTCTATTGGTGTTACTATTCTGCTGATTTCCCGTGACCGTTTGCCTGAAGGCTTGTTTCCGGCGATCCAGATTGGCGAAATGGAAGAAACTGAACTGGCTCAAATGTTTGAGCACTTCTCACTGTGCGATCTCAGCATTCAGAGGAATATGGAATGCTTTGAAACAATTATCGCTACCATTGACCGCCATACGCTTCTGACAGAACTGATTGCACGACAGATTGCCAAAAGCTATCTAGATTTGGAATCCGCTGAGGCAATGATAGCAGGCATCGGACTTTCAGAGTTGCCAACGGAGAAAATAGACTACATCCATGATCAAACGGCATATCACGAAACATTGCTGAGAATCCTGGATAAGCTGGTTGAAATAGATCAGTTTTTGGAGCCGGATAAATGCTGCATGAAACTCCTTTCCCTCTTCAATGTGCCAGGCATTGACGGCGGATTGTTCAAGCAGCTGACCGGGAGCACAAATCTTGACCTCGTAAACGAGCTTGAAACCACCGGCTGGCTTAAAAGAGATGGCAGCTTGCTGTATCTTCATCCTATGATGCAGGAGTATGTCCGTTCCTGGCCGTGGACACCGGAGACAGTACATGGCGCAGACAAGCTGATGATGAAAATGTACGCTGTACTCTTGCCTGCTGGTAAACGGCACGATACTAGCCGACAATTCCCGGAAAACCCGGATGAGTTTTATGGTATGCTCCGGCTTGCTGATCAGGTAATTACCAATTATGATGAAATCACAGAAGCATCTCAGAGGCTTTTGTATCGCTGGTTAATGGATGCTCCGGTAGATCAAGATGCATTAGCTCTTTTCCGCATGTTGGATTTATTAAAGAACCCCGTGTACCTTGATGATGACTGTATTCTTCGGTTGTATGAGACTGCCGCCTATTATCGAGCACGGCTTTACATTCCCGATGATGCCATAGATATTCTGCATGAAATGAAAAAATATCTTCTCAAGCATCCAAGTGCATACTACCTATCAGCTTATCACAGAGCAATGGCCATTATCCTCCATAACGCCAACCGTGATCAGAAAAAATGTATCAGTCATGAGGACAAAGCGATTGCAGCTGCAAGGCTTTCAAAACATCCTGAAGCAAAGAAGCAATTGGCTGCGTGCCTCCTGGATAAAGCTCGGACGCTGATGAGCGCAGAAATGGATCAGAAGCAGGTGCGGAAGCTCGTTCAGGAAGCAGGTACTATCGTGCCTCAATGCACTGAAGCTTTGGATTATGAAAGATATCAATATGCCTGTAACGCAGCAATGTGCTATGCCATGGATGGCTGTACAGAGCAGGCACTGCAGCAACTGGAGGCTGCAAACGCTATCGCTTATGCTGCTCCAGACTCAGATCTGGCAATTGCTGAGCATCTGATTGAAGAAGTTGCACCGATTCTGATAGAGCTGGAACAGTTCAAGAATGCAGAAGATGCTGTTATAGAAGCTATTGATTTGTGTGGGAAGCATCCTGAAGCGCTCCGATACCGTGAGACGATATTTGATGCTTACATTTTCCTTGGCAGAATCTACGACATGGCTGGAGAATATATCAAAGCGGAAGATGCTTTCATTGAAGCGGAGAAAAGAGTGCATGATTCACCATATGAATGGAAATTGCCATTATGTCCGGAAGAAATCAGGGACAAGGCCGAAAAAGAACGAAACCGATAGTCTATGTTCCTGACAGGAGGTGATCACTTTGGCGTATAAGCTGATTTCTGTGAAATGCCCAGATTGCGGTCAGACCCTTTCCATCGAAGAAAATAGGACGCAGGCATTCTGTACTTATTGCGGTGCTAAAGTCTTGATCAGCAATGAGAACGAATATGTGTTCCGACAGGTGGATGAGGCTGGTATTCAGAAGGCAGAAACAGAGCTACTGATCAAGCTAAAGGAGCTGGAGCTTCAAGAGCAACGGGAAATTCATGGTCGGAATCTGAGAAAGGTTTTGACTGTTATTTGGCTGATCATTTCTCTTATTCTTCTAGGAATCATCATTTCCAAGATTGCCGGCTCCTCGGAAGGCTTTACCAGCGGTTTTCTGATACTGTTCTACATTGGAGGTCCAATTATTGGCGGCGGAGCCTATCTGATATTCAAATGGCTCCCTGAGAAAGAAAACGAAAAAATCATCGAGAAACAGGGGGGAATCAGATTTCCGAATGGACTCACACCGTTTTCGGAAAAGAAGTACTTTGCCGTTGAGGATTCTCTTCGGTCTGCGGGATTCAAAAACATTTCCTGCGTTAATCTTCATGATTTGAACTTGCTGACCGCGTTGGTTAGCAGTGACAAGATTGATAAAATTACGATCAATGGGAGCACCATCATGTCTGGTGGAAAGATCTATATGCCGGACGTACCGATTGTGATTACCTATCATGGAAGGTAAGACAGAAATCTCATCAGGAGACGCTGCATGAACGCGGCGTCTTTTTTGATTGCACCAGTAAATCCAGAATTGATTTCCTGCATGATATCGTTATGGTGAACGGAAGATCAATCCGCTCAAGATTGAAAACGCAGGAGGGATCGAAATGAGTGGTGCACAGATGGCCCACTTTCTGAAACAGGTGGGCAAAGGCAGTGAACTGGCGGGAATTGGTGCTGTTTTCCGAGCTGGCTGGATTGTAGGCGTTGGACAAACCTTGCTCGTTGGTGCAGATGCATATGGAGCCTATCGGCTTGGAAAGTGGGGCTACGAAAAGATACAGGAATTTACTCAGGCAAACAGTTACATTACAGTTGGCGGAGATGTCGTTTGAGGGTGAGAATATATGTCGGGACACAAACAGATGCCAGGCCTGAGCTATCAGATCATCTCGCAAAGCGTGCAACAGGCCGAGATGGAATACACATACTTTTGTCCCTATTGTATGAGAAAATCAACTGTCAGATCAATTGTTCACTCGCCTGATTACGAACGACTTGAAAGTGGTGGATTCTATGACAGTCTGACTTGCAGCGAGTGTGGACAGACGGCTGATGTACGGTTTTGGAAAACCATGAAGATTGAATGAAGGAGATATGATACATGAGCAGATACGCAATGTGCCCTGAATGCGGCCATCGCATGAGGCGCGTATTGGACTCCTGGGGAAACTGGGACGGTGAAACATATTGCTGCGATTACTGTGGAGGCGATGATTATGCAGACGATGATGGTGAAAGCCTGAGCGTGTATGACGCTGCGTTAATCTGGGCTTCAAACGGGAAAGACGAAGACTACACTTTTGGTTACTCTGAAGATGAATTGGAAGATGCTCTTTCGTAAAACAACGATAGAAAAAGGAGAATATCATCATGAAAAAGGCTTTGGCAGTTATAATGACCCTTGTGCTGGCGATTGGGAACATCAGCTTTTGTCTGGGGGAGGGTTCGATTGATTTTTCGGGATACTCTCTTGAAGAGCTAATCCAGATCAAGGCAGATCTTGCTGAAGAAATCGCAAAACGTCCTGGCGGAGAGAAGATGATCCTTGGATATGGACAGTACAAAATCGGCGAGGATCTCCCCGCTGGCGTTTACACCTTTAAGTTTGTAGCAAACGGTGACAAGGATGTATCCAGAACAGATTATTATGTCTATGAAAATGAGTCCATGTACAAATATGATATTGACAGACTTTGGCTCGGAGATATGCCCAGAGTTGAAGGCTCCCTGAAGGGCGATGGCGAAACGCGAATCAGCCTTTATCCAGGTGAATACCTGAGCATCCGTTATAATGGTGCCGAAATTGAGCGCGTAGGAAATGTTTCTGACCGTGGAAGCAATTATACCGTCCCCAGTGGTACAACCATTCCAAAGGGAAACTACACTATTGGGGATGAAATACCGGCTGGCACATACAAGATCTTCTTCAGCGGTACTACCACGTCAAGAGTCAGAGTGTTTCAGGATGCCCAAGAAGCAAGCAATACATTTAACAAAGGGAAAGAAACCGTCCTTGACTTCACAAATACAGAAGGAACTATCACTCTTAATGAGGGAAACGTTCTCCGTGTTGAATACACCCCCATTATTATGACCAAAGGTGGAGGCTTTACCTTTGACTGATGCTTACTAAGCGAACGAACTACTACCGATAACCTTAACAGAAAGGCGCTGGAAAGTGGCTTGAAACAAGGACTTCTCAGCGTTTCTTTTTGATTAGAAGATGGATTTTGGAGGAGAATTGCTAATAATTCTGCAAATTCCGTCCGCTAGCGTTAGAAAAACCACTATTTTCTGCTTTCCGCATATGAGGCGGACGGCGTGAGGAAGCCATATAAAGTTGATACGCCTGAAAAGTGGCTCTACATAAGGTATTTCGGCATGCCCACCGAAGATCAGTCCTCGCCCCGGAGACCGTATGTTTTGTTGGATTTCTAATCATCAGCGCCATTAGCAGCCATAATTGCTGCAAAACTTGGCGGACGACGATGCGAAGAAAGGCGAACGGTCACGCACTCCGCAAGCAAACCCTCATGCCTTTTCATAGCCATAAGAGCCTACACTGGGCAAAGAAATCATCAAGAGGATGGACAGAATTTCAGCATCGTACCAGGTTTAATAATACTGAACTTTTTTCCGAAATTTGATGTTTTTTTACAAACGTGATTTCGGTCAACTTGCTAATTTTGGCGAACGATCCGGGAAAATGTCCCACCGCCAAAATTA